>Ga0193753_10000984_pt1 | contig 25558 bp, 19 predicted proteins | sample H1c2metaG_FD_144925 | JGI IMG/M metagenome (GOLD analysis project Ga0193753, IMG submission 144925) | Soil microbial communities from a riparian zone of the East river system, Colorado, United States - H1c2 | ecosystem: Environmental > Terrestrial > Soil > Riparian zone | place: USA: East... | reverse complement strand
CACGCCGGGAATGGTGGCATCCAGCGGCTGCATCGCCGCGAGCGCCCCCGCAAAATCCTTGAGCCCGATCAACGCCGTCGCGCGGTCGAATTGCGCCTCGGGGTCGGATGGCGCATCGACCAGCCGGCGCTCGGCCAGCTCGCGGACGAGACCGAATTCACCCGCGGCGACGGCCGTATCCACGACATCGCGGCGCAGGCGTGAATTACCCGGCTCGGCGTCCAGAAAACGGCGCAAACTCGCGAGCCGTTGGCTTGCCGCCACGCGCGCATCCGTGGAGTTCTGGCCCGTGGTGCCGTTCATCCTTGCTTGCTCCGGTCAGTCTTGTTATCAAGCCCTGTAACAGCTTAACCAATTCGGATGGCGCATTGAGCCAGTTTTCACCCGACGATTTCAGCCTGCCTTCCTGGGCGTATACGGACACCGAATTCCTCGCGCTGGAGCGCGAGCGCATCTTTCGCCCTTCCTGGCAGGTGATCTGTCACGTCTCGGAGATTCCTAACCCCGGCGACTACCAGTGCTTCGACTTCATCGGAGAAATGCTCTTCGCCCTGCGCGGCAACGACGGCCGGGTGCGCGCTTTTCATAACGTCTGCCGCCACCGCGCGTCACGCCTGCTCGATGGCCCGCGCGGGCACTGCGCCCGACGCATCGTCTGTCCCTACCATGCATGGTCCTACGATCTGGAAGGCCGTTTAGCCTCGATTGGCGACCGCGCCGCATTTCCGCATCTCGACATCGCGCGCGAATCGCTCGCACCGGTCGAAATGGAGATCTACGCCGGGTTCGTCTTCGTGCGCATCCAGGGCGGCGGCCCGAGCGTCAAGGAGATGCTCGCGCCGTACGCCGACGAGATCGCCACGCACGAATTCGAGAAGCTCGAGCCCGTCGGCCGTGTGACGCTGCGGCCACGCACCGTCAACTGGAAGAACGTGGGCGACAACTACTCCGATGCCCTGCACATTCCAGTGGCGCACCCTGGACTCACGCGCTTGTTCGGCGCCACCTACCGCGTCGAATCGCAGGAGTGGGTGGATCGCATGTCGGGAGACGTCACCGACAAGCCCTCGCGCAACTGGGCCGAGCGCATGTACCAGAAGCATCTGCCGGTGTCGGAAAGACTGGCGGCCGACAAACGCCGCTCCTGGGTGTACTTCAAGATGTGGCCCAACTTCGCGTTCGACGTGTACCCCGACCAGGTGGACATCATGCAATGGCTGCCGGTGTCGCCGACCACCTGCCTGATCCGCGAGATCGGCTACGCGAAGCCGGATGCGCGACGCGAGATGCGCGTGGCGCGCTACTGCAACTGGCGCGTCAACCGCCAGGTGAATACCGAGGACACGGCGCTCATCCAGCGCGTGCAGGACGGCATGGCCTCCGGAAGTTATCGGCAGGGCCCGCTGGCCGCAGGTGAGGTGGCATTGCGCAGCTTCGGCAAGCGCCTTCGCTCGCTGATCCCGGAATGCAACGAGCCGGCGCCGCCTGCCGCGGGCTGGTCGCAGCGTTCCACTGTCCGGGGATAACTAGCTAGTGGCCGGCCATCGCAAGTTAGGCCCGGTCCTCGCCACCATCGTCGTCGCCGGCAACATGATCGGCTCGGGAGTCTTCCTGCTGCCGGCCACGCTCGCCACCGTCGGCAGCCTCACGGTGCTCGGCTGGGTCATCGGCGCGGTCGGCGCGCTCGCGCTGGCACTGCTGTTTGCCCGGCTGGCCAGCCGCAAACCGATGGCGGGCGGGCCCGCGACGTACGCGTTCGATGCCTTCGGGAGATTCTGGGGGTCGCAGTCCAGCCTCTGGTACTGGGCGGCCTGCCTCATCGGCAACGTCGCCATCGCCACGGCGGCGTCCAGTTATCTCGCCAACTTTTTCGGGATCAGCGCGGGGCCCGTGCAAGGGGCCATGTTCACAGTGCTGTTGTTGTGGCTGGTCACGCTGGTCAATCTCGTAAGTCCCCGCTTCGTGGGCCAGTTCGATGGGCTGTTGCTCATCGCCGGGCTCATTCCCCTGCTGCTGGTGGTCACGATCGGCTGGGTCGCTTTCGAGCCCGCGCAGTTCCGCGAGTCGTGGAATGTGAGCGGCCAGCCGCTGTACAAGGCGCTGCCGAATTCACTGGCCCTGGTGTTCTGGGCCTTCACGGGTCTCGAGAGTGCTTCCGTGGCCGCCGCGGTGGTCAGCAACCCGGAACGCAACGTGCCCATCGCCACGATCGCGGGCGTGCTCATTGCGGCACTCATCTATATAGCGGCCAGCATCGTGATCTTCGGCCTGGCGCCGGCTGCCGACATCGCCGCTTCCAATGCGCCCTTCGCGCTCGCTGCGGCGAAGATGATGGGCCCCGTGGCCGGCCCGCTGGTGGCGCTGTGCGGTGGACTGAAGGCGCTGGGCACACTCGCGGGCTGGGTGCTCATGACGGCGCAGGTGAGCCGCGCCGCCGCCGATCATGGCCTGCTGCCACAGACGTTCGCGCGCACGCGTGCCGGTGACACACCCGTAAGCGGGCTCATCATCGCCGGCTTGTTAGGTACGGCGCTCATCGTGCTCACCATCGCCCCGACGCTGGGCAAGCAGTTCGGCTATCTCGCCGAGGCGTCGACGCTGTTTGCGTTGCTCACGTATCTCGGCGCCTGCGCGGCGGCACTGCGTTATCGCGTGGCCGGAGAGCGGACGCTCGCGCTGGTCGGCGGTGCGTTCTGCATCTTCGTGATCGCGTGGTCGACGTTGCCGGTGCTCATCGCCACGCTCACCTGCCTGGTGTTGTTCGCGCTGTTGTACGTGCCGCTGTCACGGCGCAAGTACGCGCTGCCGGACCCCGCCGTGCGCGCCGGCACGAACCCGGTGATCCGCGACCGGCACGACGATCAGCCACGCGGCTAGTTGGCCCGGGCGATGAGCGCGCTGTGAAGTCCAGCGAAGCAGACAACTGGCCATTCGATGACGAGTTCGCATCGCGACTTCGTGGATTCGGTCCGGTCGGACTCCTGGCGATCCTGGTCATCCTGGCAGGCAACCTGGTGCTCGCTCCCCTCAGTGCACTGCTGGTGCTCGCATGGGCCTGGCGTTCACGCACGCCCTGGCGGGAGATCGGCTATGTGCAGCCGAAGAGCTGGACCAGGGACCTGGTGCTCGGTGTTGTCTTCGGCACCGCGTTCAAGGTTCTGATGAAAGCGGTCGTGATGCCGCTGCTCGGCGCCGATCCGATCAATCATGCCTATCACCACCTGGTCGGCAACACGAATGCGCTTCCCGGCATGGTGCTGTTTCTGATCGTCGTGGCCGGCTTCGGCGAGGAAACGCTCTTCCGCGGTTACCTGTTCGAGCGCCTGCAAAAGCTGGTGGGAACTAGTGCATTCGCACGCGTATTCATCGTGCTGCTCACTGCCGCATTGTTTGGCGTTGCTCACTACCCTGAACAGGGCCTTGCCGGGGTTCAGCAGGCAACCGCCTTTGGAATCGTCTTCGGGACGGTCTTCGCGCTGACCGGGCAGATCTGGATACTGATGTGCGCGCATGCGGCGTTCGACATCACCGCGCTGGCAATCATCTACCTCGATCTCGAGTCATGGTTCGCCCACCTGGTCTTCAGATAACCGCTTCGCGTGCCAGTCCATGTGTTGCGCGATGAAGCTCTGGATGAAGAAGTACCCGTGGTCATAGCCATCGCGCATGTTCAGCTCGATATCCTGCCCCGCCGCCTTGCAGGCCGTGACTAACAAGTCTGGCTTCAATTGCTCGGCAAGGAACTTGTCCGCCGAACCCTGATCGATGAGGATGCCGCCGGGAAACCTGCGCCCGGCCTTCACGAGCTCGGTGGCGTCGTACTGCGACCAGGCCGCGCGATAGGCGCCGAGATAACCCGTGAACGCCTTCACTCCCCAGGGGCTCTGAATGGGCGCGGCGATCGGCGCGAATGCCGACACCGACTTGTACTTCTGCGGGTTCTTCAATGCGATGGTCAGCGCGCCGTGGCCGCCCATCGAATGACCCATGATGCCGCTGCGGGACGTGTCGCCCTTGAAATATTCGGCCACCATCTGCGGCAACTCGTCCACCACATAGCTGTACATGCGGTAGTGAGAGGCCCAGGGCGCCTCGGTTGCATCCAGATAGAAGCCGGCGGCAATGCCGAAATCCCAGGAGTCGCGGTCACCCGGCAGCGCGACGCGCGGACTGGTGTCGGGCGCCACCAGCATGATTCCGTGCCGCGCCGCGTGCTCGAGCGCACCGGCCTTGGTCACGAACGTTTCTTCGGTGCAGGTGAGACCGGCCAGGTAGTACAGCACCGGCACGCGCCCCGCCTCCGCCTGCGGAGGCGCGTACACCGCGAAACGCATGTCGCAATTGTTGATCCGCGAGGGATGCTGGTAGTAACCCAGCACGCCCCCGAAGCAGGCGTGCCGGGAAATGGTTGCAAGCATGTTAGGGCGTCAGGCCTTGAGCGTGCCTTTCGCCTTGGCGACGTGCGTGGCGATCGCATCCATGAGCGGCGGTGAGAGGCAGTCGTAAGGCGTGAGCCGCAGTTTCTTGAGCCGGTCGCGAATCCTGGTCATCTCCTTGGGCTTGGCGACGCCCGCCTCGATGATCGATGACACGAACGCCGCGAACTCGGGCTTCGCCCAGCCTTTCTCTTTCGACAGTTCCACGTGCACGAAGTCGAGACCGAAGAAGGGATGGTTCGTGTTCTCGATGCGGCCGTACATGTGCACGCCGCAGCCGCTGCAGGCGTGGCGCTGGATGTTCGCGCTGGCATCGACCGTCGCGAGCTTCTGCTCGTTCGCGGTGATGCTGAGCTTGTCGCGGCTGACCACGGCCACCACCGAGAACTTCGCCCCGGCCGGTTTCCAGCACTTGGTGCAGCCGCAGGCGTGATTGTGGGCCACGTTGCCCTTGATGGAGACGGTGACCGGATCCGCGGCGCAGTGGCAGGTGAGCGTGCCGCCCTTGAACTTCTTGGCGCCGGCCTTGAGACCCTTGTCGATCGATGGATGAAGCTTTACGGCCATGACCATTCCCTCGTCGTTGTTAGTTGGTTAAAAAGTCACTACCGAGCGAATCGATTCGCCCTTGTGCATGAGATCGAACGCGTCGTTGATCTTCTCGAGGGGCATCACGTGCGTGATGAGGTCGTCGATGTTGATCTTCTTGTCCATGTACCAGTCGACGATCTTCGGCACGTCGGTACGGCCGCGTGCGCCGCCGAAAGCCGTGCCTTTCCACACGCGGCCGGTCACGAGCTGAAATGGCCGCGTCTTGATTTCCTGGCCGGAGCCGGCGACGCCGATGATGACCGACACGCCCCAGCCGCGATGCGTGCACTCGAGCGCCTGGCGCATGAGGTCGACGTGGCCCACGCACTCGAAGGAGTAGTCCGCGCCACCGTCGGTGAGCGATACCAGGTAAGGAACCAGATCGCCCTGCACCTCGCGTGGGTTGACAAAATGAGTCATGCCGAACTTCTCGGCCATGGCCTTGCGGCCCGGATTGATGTCGACACCGATGATCTTGTTCGCGCCCGCGATGCGCGCACCCTGGATGACGTTCAGGCCGATGCCGCCCAGGCCGAACACCACGACATTCGCGCCGGGCTCCACTTTCGCCGTGTTGATGACCGCGCCGATGCCGGTGGTGACACCGCAGCCGATGTAGCAGATCTTCTCGAAGGGCGCGTCTTCGCGCACCTTGGCCAACGCGATCTCCGGCAGCACGGTGTAGTTAGAGAACGTGCTGCAGCCCATGTAGTGATGCACCTTCTCGTTGCCGATCGAGAAGCGGCTGGTGCCATCGGGCATCACGCCCTGGCCTTGCGTGGCGCGGATCGCGGTGCAGAGATTGGTCTTGTGAGACGTGCAGGATTTGCACTGCCGGCATTCCGGTGTGTACAGCGGAATGACGTGGTCGCCCTTTTTCAGCGTGGTGACGCCCAAGCCCACGTCGACGACGACGCCCGCGCCTTCGTGGCCGAAGATGACCGGGAACAACCCTTCCGGATCGCCGCCCGAGCGCGTGAATTCATCGGTATGACAGACCCCGGACGCCTTGATTTCCACCAGCACTTCACCGGTCTTCGGACCCGCGAGTTCGACAGTGGTGACTTCCAGAGGTTGGCCGGCCTTCCAGGCGACGGCTGCGCGGGTCTTCATTGATTTGCCCCCTTCGATGTAGCGGCGGATGGTACCGCGTCGGCATGTGTGTAGGCCATTTGAGGGCCATTTCACGGCCATTGCGGCGCGCATGCCTGCCTCATACAGTCCTGAAACATGTTGATTCCCCGCCTTCGCCGACTCGCCCGCCATGACGACCTCGCCGCGGTTCATCGCATCTACATGCATGACGAAGTCGTGCCGTTCCTCGGGCAGGACCCGATGCCGATCGACGACTTCCGGCCAGTGTTCGAAGGACTGCTGGCCACGAACGCGTTTTTCGTCGCCGTCAGCGATGATGAAGTGCGCGGCTTCTACCGCGTGAACCGGCAGAAGGGCCGCTCGCGACACGTCGCGATCCTGGAAACCCTGGCGATTTCACCGTCCGAGAGAGGCACCGGCTTCGCCACCGCGATGATCGGCGAAGCGCTGGAGTGCATGCGCGCCGACGGTATCCGGCGTGTGGAGCTCATGGTCGAGGCCGACAACCCGCGCGCGTTTGCGTTCTACCGGAAGCTCGGGTTCGAGCAGGAAGGCCGGCTGCGCGCGGCGTACAAGCGCGCGAATCAGCCGGACTACGTCGACGAACTGCTCATGGCGCGATTGTTCTGAAGAAATGGGGTCAGACCCCATTTCTTTCTCTTCACAGAATCGACGCGCCCTCGTCCGCCGGCGTCGCACCTTCGCGCAAGCGCGTGAACAGCTCGCGGCCGACGCCGTAGGCCGTATCCATGACCTCGGGCTTGATGGCCTGGCGCGCCGCGAGCGTCGCTGCGTCCACCTGCACCTCGAGCACGCCCGCATTTGCATCCAGCCGGATGATGTCACCGTCGCGCAGCTTCGCGATCGGACCATCCGCCGCCGCTTCCGGCGTGAGATGAATGGCCGACGGCACCTTGCCCGACGCACCCGACATGCGCCCGTCGGTGACGATGGCCACGCGCTTTCCTCTCGCCATCAACGCTGACATCGAAGGAATCAGCTTGTGCAACTCCGGCATGCCATTGGCGCGGGGGCCCTGCCCGCGAATCACCGCGATGAAGTCTTCGTTGAGCCCGGCCTTGAGCGCCGCGGCCATCGCTTCCTGGCTTTCGAACACGCGCGCGGGCGCCGTGAGCTCCCAGTATTTCGGATCCACCGCCGATGTCTTGATGACCGAGCGCCCGAGATTTCCGCGCAGCAGTTTCAACCCGCCATCCGCGCTGAATGGATTCGACGCGGGCCGCAGGATCTTCTCGTCGTGCGACTTCTCCGCGCCGTCGCGCCACACGAGTTTGCCGCCGTCGAGGAAAGGCTCTTTCGCGAAGGCCGAGAGGCCCGGACCCCAGACGGTCATCGCCGACTCGTGCGCCAGGCCAGCGTTGATGAGCTCGCGCACCACGAATGCCATGCCACCGGCGGCATGAAACTGGTTCACGTCGGCTTCGCCATTCGGATACACACGCGCCAGCAGCGGCGTGACATGCGAAATGTCCGCCATGTCGTCCCAGGTCACGGTCAGGCCAACCGCGCGAGCCATGGCCACGAGATGGATGACGTGGTTGGTGGAGCCGCCGGTGGCCATGAGGCCCACGATGGCGTTGACGAACGACCGCTCGTCGATCACCTCGACGAAAGGTAGATAGTCCTTGCCGAGCGCCGTGGTGGCGACGGCGCGCTGCGTGGCCGCCACGGTCAGCGCATGGCGCAGCGGCGTGTTGGGATTCACGAACGCCGAGCCGGGCACGTGCAGGCCCATCATCTCCATGAGCATCTGGTTGGAGTTGGCGGTGCCGTAGAACGTGCAGGTGCCGGCGTTGTGATACGAGTTCATCTCCGCCGACAGCAATTCGTCACGCGTGGCCAGGCCTTCGGCGTAGCGCTGACGCACTTCCGCCTTTTGCTTGTTGGCGATGTTGCCGGTGGGCATGGGCCCGCCCGGCACGAAGATGATGGGCAGCTGCCCGAAGGAAGCCGCGCCGATGAACAGGCCGGGGACGATCTTGTCGCAGATGCCTAACAACAATGCGGAGTCGAATGCCTCGTGCGACAGCGCGACCGCCGTCGCGAGCGCGATCACATCCCGGCTGAAGAGCGAGAGTTCCATGCCCGCGCGGCCCTGCGTGACGCCATCGCACATGGCGGGCACGCCGCCGGCCACCTGCGCGGTGGCGCCGGCCAGCCGGGCCGCGGCGCGGATCACTTCGGGATAGGACTCGAATGGCTGGTGCGCCGACAGCATGTCGTTGTACGAGGTGACGACGCCCAGGTTCGCGATGACCGACTGCTGCAGCTTCGCCTTGTCTTCACCCGACGCCGCCATGACGTGCGCGAGGTTCGCGCAGGCCAGTTTGCCGCGTGCCGGCTCGACGAGCTTTCGTTTGCGTGTGCGTTCGAGGTAGTCGCCACGCGCGGCCGCGGAGCGGCCACCAATGCGTTCGGTGACTTCGATGATGGTGTCGTGGAGCTTCTGGGCGCCCATTCTTCAATCCAGTGGCTATTCGTACCAGCTATGGCCGTGACGCTCGGTCAGAGCGATCGCGGCCGTGGGCCCCCAGGTGCCTGCAGGATACGGCTTGACCAGTTGGCGCGTCGAGCGCCAGCTCGTCTGGATGCCGTCGATCCAGTGCCACGCGGCTTCGACCTCGTCGCGCCGCACGAAAAGAGTGGTGTTTCCCTTGAGCGCGTCCAGCAACAGCCGCTCGTACGCGATTCGCGTGCGGCCGCCGCTCTCGTCCTTGGGCAGCGAGAGCTCGAGCGGGACTTCACGAAGACGCACGCCCTCGAGGCCCGGTTGTTTGCTGAGAATTTCGAGCGTCACGCTTTCCTCGGGCTGCAGGTGGATGACGAGCCGGTTGGCCTGCAGGTTCGGTTCGTCGGCGGCGAAGATGTTGTGCGGCACCGACTTGAATTGAATGGCGATGTCGGTGCGGCGCGATTGCATGCGCTTGCCGGTGCGCAGGTAGAACGGCACACCGGCCCAACGCCAGTTGTCGATCTCCGCGCGCAGCGCCACGAAGGTCTCTGTCTCGCTGCCGCCTTTCGCGCCCTTCTCCTCGTTGTAGCCCGGCGCCGCCAGGCCGCCGCTGCTGCCCGCCGAATACTGCCCGCGCACGGTATTCGCGGCGACGGTGGCCGCGGAGAACGGACGCAGGCTGCGCATGACCTTGGTCTTCTCGTTGCGCACTTCGTTGGGCTCGAACAGGTGCGGCGGCTCCATGGCGACCAGTGCGACCAGCTGCAGCATGTGGTTCTGCACCATGTCGCGCAGCGCGCCGGATTCATCGTAGTAGCCCGTGCGGCCTTCGAGGCCGACGGTTTCCGCGACGGTGATCTGCACATTGTCGATGGCCGACGCATTCCACAGGGGCTCGAACAGCGAGTTCGCGAAGCGCAACGCCAGCAGGTTCTGCACCGCCTCTTTTCCAAGGTAGTGGTCGATGCGGAAGATGCGGTCTTCGTGGAACACCTGGCCCACGGCTTCGTTGATCTCGACGCTCGAGGCGTAGTCATGGCCGATGGGCTTCTCGAGCACGACGCGGCAGAACTCGCACGCGAGCCCCGCGGCGCCAAGGCTCAGGCACGTCGGCCCATAGAACTTCGGCGACGTCGCCATGAAATAGAGAATGCGGTTGCTGCCCGCGAGCGCCTTCTGCAGCGCCTCGGTGCCCTTGGCGCTTCCGTCACCGGCCTCGAACGGCACGTAGGTGATGCGCGTGAGCAGGTCCGCGACCGCGTCATCCTTGAGGAATTCGGCAGGCACGTGCTTGCGTAACGCGCCCTCGACGAACTTGCGGAATTCGTCGTTGGGCATGGGGTTGCGCGCGGAGCCGACGAACGTGAGCGTGGGCGGTACGAGCTTTTCGCGGCACAGGTGGTACAGCGACGGCCACACCATGCGCTGCGAGAGATCCCCCGTGGCGCCGAACAGCACGAATTTCTGAATGGGATGCTTCATGAGTTGAAGAGGAGCCGTGCAGCGCCGAGCAATTCGACGTGCGGGTGCGAAATGGTCTCGACCGGCACGCTGCGCATCGCAGGCGTGAAGCGCCCCTTGTATTCGAACCCGGCGCGTACCCGGCGCTCGAGTGTTTCGCGATCGAAGTGCTGGAGCATGGCGCCGGAGATCAGCACGCCTTGCCAGGCACCGAGCGTGAGCGCCACGTCGCCGGCGAACGAACCCAGCAACTCGCAGAACAGGCCAATGGCTTCGACGCAGTTTGTGTCGCCGCCATTGGCGGCGCGCGTGGTGATTTCCGAGGCCGACAGCTCCGGGACGTGCAGGCCTTCGACTTCGCAGTGCGCCACGTACAGATTGGCCAGCCCGGCGCCCGAGAGCACGCGTTCGGCCGAGACGCGGCCGTATTTCTTGCGCAACCAGCGCAACAGCTCGATGGCGCGTTCATTGGTGGGAGCGAAGCTGTTTGCGCCTTCGTTCGCGATGACGCCGCCCACACCCAGGCCCGTGCCCACGCCAACGATGGCGCAAACACCCTGGTTCATGGGCAACGCCAGCCGTTGCGCGCCGATGGGGTTGAGATCGTCCGCGCGCAGCGCGCCGACCGCATGACCCACGGCTTCGAAATCGTTGATGACCTGCAGATGCTTGAACGATTGGGACTCGCTCAGCGCGCGCGCCGAAAACGACCAGGCACTGTTCGTGAGCTGCACCTGATCGTGGTCCACGCGTCCCGCCACTGCGACCGCGGCGCGGCTCAGGCCATCGGGCACGCCTGGCGTATCGCTGCGGTAGTGCTGCGCCGCATGAGCGATGGATTCGTGGGCACGGACGGCGTAGCGCCGGACGCAGTGAACGTGGATGCCGCCTGCGCTCGCGCCGCCGACCGCGATGCCAAAACGGATGTGCGTGCCGCCGACGTCTGCTACCAGTCCCAGCACCGCGGAGCGGTCGAACAGTTCGCGCTCGGAATCCGCGCCGGGAAGCGCTTTATTGACTGTCACCATCTAGCTCCGAAGACCACGCAGACTGCGCCCGCGCAGACAACGCTGTCAACCAATTGGGTCCGGGATTCTACCCAGTAATTAACGTAACGGTGGTGCGTGTCTTGCAAAGCCGGGGCCCCGTTTGACAACGCTGTCTGACAACAAGACAATTCTTCGCTAGGGGGACTTGGGTTATGAGCCGAATAACGATTCACGACGTGTCCAAAGCTGCGGGCGTGTCCATCAAGACTGTCTCGCGCGTGCTCAACAGTGAGCCAAACGTGCGCAGCGAAACCCGAGCCCGCGTGCTCAAACTGGTTGAAGAGCTCAACTATCACCCAAGCCTTTCGGCGCGCAGCCTCGCCGGCCGCAGCTCGAATCTCATCGGGCTCATCTACCAGAACCCCAGCGCCAACTACGTAGTCGACCTGCAGAAGGGCGCGCTCGAGCGCTGCCATACGCGCGGCTACAGGTTGTTAGTGCATCCCTGCGAAGGCACGGATCTGTCCAGCGTTCGCGATCTCGCGGGCCTCGTGCTCGAGTCGCATCTCGATGGCGTGGTGCTGGCGCCCCCATTGTCCGATTCCACTGAAGTCCTTGCCGAACTGCAGAAACACCGCATCCGCTTCGTGCGCATCGCGCCGACGGTGGATCTCGACGCCTATTCCTGCGTGTTCATGAACGACGTGGCCGCCGCGCGCGAAATGACCGAATACCTCATTGCCCTGGGGCATGAGCGCATTGGCTTCATCAATGGCCCGCCAGGACATCCGGTGACGGAGCAACGCTACCTCGGCTACACGCTGGCGTTGCGTTCGCACGGGCTCGATGTCGATCCGCAACTCGTGGACCGCGGCGAGTTCACTTTCGATTCGGGGTTGGCCGCTGCGCGGCGCTTGTTGTCTCGTGCGACACGGCCCACCGCGGTGTTCGCCAGCAACGACGACATGGCCGCCGGCACCATCATGGCGGCGCACGAAATGGGCCTCACCATTCCGTCCCGGCTGTCGGTCGCCGGCTTCGACGACAGCTATGTCGCACAGGTCATCTGGCCGCGCCTGACCACCGTGCACCAGCCAACGTACGAGATGGCGCACCAGGCGGCAGACATGCTCTTCCGCTCGCTCGGCGACGAAGCGCCGCCCAAGAGCATGGAGATTCCCTACCGCATGGTGTGCCGCGAATCCACCGGGCCCCGTCCGGCGAACTAGCGCTACGCTGGTTATTGCCCGAAGCGGTACGTGAAGCGTATGCCGACGTTGCTGCCGTCGGCGTCCTCGAACCCGTCACTCGAGTATTCGATGCTGGTGTAGTGCAGGGCCACCCAGCGCCAGCCGACTTCGGCGTTGAAGCCATTCGCGTTGTCGAACTCGATGTCCTCGAAGAAGCCGTCGCCATCGAGCTCGGGGCTCATGTGCTGCACGTAGCCGGCGCCCACATACCAGTCATTGGCAAAGCGGTAGATGCCGTTCAGCTGCAGCGTCGAGCGAGTCATCTTGATGTCCGCGTTGTCCGCGGCGGTGAATACCACCTTGTAGCCGAGCAGTCCCTGCAGTTCGAAGGGCACGGACGCGACGGGGCGCACCCAGCCGCCAACGCCGAAGGCGACGCCCTGCCCGGCTTTCACGTTCTGCGTATCGCCGTCGGTGAAGGACAGCGCCGCGACGTCGTCGCCGCCGAAGTCCAGGTCGAGCTGCGCCAGGAACCCGCCGCGTTTGCCAGGTTCAGCCGCCTGCGCGGCCGAAGTGGCAGACCCCAGTGCAGCCGCGAGTGCAGCCGCACAAACAAGCTTCTTCATGGAATCGCCTCCCCTGAACACGCACTCCCGGCGGGAGGCGCAAGCATTTTGGTGGATTCCGTGAACGCGTCAATGCTGGATGACGCGCTTCTCGATGTGCGTCACCCGCGGCAAGCCGAATAGCCAGGCATTCGCGCCACAGCGCGGTGTCGTCTCGGCGATCGGGCAAGACGGCCGGTAGTTTGACAATCGACGAGGCCATCTGCGGCCAACTGGTCCGGACACCTTGCGCCTGCGAATTGGTCCAGACAATTGCCCCGACGCAGTCAGGCCGAGCAACGCCATAGCCAGAAACCGCATTGGCTACTCGGCGCGCACATTGTCCATGTTCACGGTCGCGCCGCCGCTCACAAATACCCATATCGCGTTCACGTCGGCGAAATTGCTGATGGGGCAAGGCGTGCCGCCAGCCGAGAATTGCGCGAGATCCAGCGATGTCGTCGCGGTGATGCCGGGATTCTGAAAGGCCCACGTTCCCTCGCACCAGGTCCAGTTGCCATCCTGAATCGCGACGTTGGTCGATGTGCCCACGGCGCTTGTTGTACGCAGGTCGAATTTGAATTGTGTCTTGCCCGACAAGTCGAGCACCGATTCCGCAACGTTGAGTCCGAACCAGCCGCCATCGGCACCGACGACCTGCAGGCTCGCGGCGCCCTGCGTGGCGAAGTCCGTCACGCGTGCGGCCGTACCCGCGTTCGCTTGCCAGCTGGCAGGCGCCCACCCCTGCGTGTCGTTCTCGAACGAGTAGAGCAGCAAGGCCCCGTTCGGGTCCGGCAGTACCTTGACGCGCAGCGAGGCGACATTGGAGCGGCGTCCCGCAGTGTCTCGCAGCGTGTAGTTAGTGACGGCGTCGCCCTGGAACCCCGTCAGAGGCGTGAACGTGACCGTACCGTCGACGGCCAGCGCGAAGATGCCTGCCGTGGTGGTGGAAGTCGCCTGCCGGCCCGCGGCGACAGGATCCAGATCGATGCTCGCGGCGACCGGCCGACGCCCCAGGTATGCGATGTCGTTCGCCACAGGCGTCAACGTCGTGGGCGTATCGAAGGCGGTCGTCGTGGCGTCGTCATCGGCGACCGGCGGAAATCCGAAAGGCCGGTTTCCCGTCATGCGCAGCGAGAAGTTGTTCATCGTCGTGCATACCGGGCTCGGGCAATACACGGTGAGGCCGTCGTAGTCCGGATACGGCGCTCCGTTGTCCTGGACGTCCGAGAGGATCCAGTACAAGGCGCCGTCGGTGTCGCCAAAGAAGAGCACCCGAGTCCATTCGAAGTAGACAGGATTGCGTACGCTCTTGTCCTTGGTACCGAACTCGCCGAGATATACCGCCTTGCCGAGCCGCTTCGCCTTCTGCGCGTGCCTGGCTATCCACTCCGTGCCCCAGGACGGCGTCTTGCCCCAGGCATCGGCGTCCGGGTACAGATGCAGCGACATCGCATCGATGTTGCGCAGCGCCGCGAAGGCGTAGCTGTCCACGCCTTCGTTGCAGTTCTCGGTCCAGTCCGTGGCGCCGGGCAGGCACAGGAATCCTTCGTCGCCCACCGAGACCAGGTGATTCCGGTCGACGCTCTTGATGTAGGTAGACATCTCATCCGCCCAGGAGATGAGCGTCTGCGACGTGCAGGTGGGCGAGCGCGGATAGACACCGCTTCCTATGCAACGCGGCTCATTGCCGAGCTCCCACATCATGATGGTCGGGTCGTCCTTGTATCTGACGCCGGTGATCGTATTCACGCGATTCAACAAGTGGCTGATCCACTGCTTGTACCAGCCCTTGATCGTGGCATCGGTGTAAAACTCATCGTGATACTGGCCGCCGCGCCAGCGCACGTATTGGTCCATGCCGCCGAACGCGCTCCAGTTGTTGACCAGGGGCAGGATCAGCTTGAGGTTGCGTTTGCGCGCCTCGGCGACCACGAAATCGAGCCGCTCGAGCCCGGTCACGCCGTCGTTGAAGGCAGGCGCCGCGCCATCCCAGTAGTGCATGTAGACGCCTTCCTTGCGTCCGTCGGCACCGTCGACCGAATTCGTGCCATCGGCGTTGCCGATGACATTTGTCGACCATACGCGCATCACCCGAAAGTCCGCGGCAGCGGCTTTGTCGAACAGCGAGCGCACCATCAACGGAGACTTGTAGATGGGGTAGTAGTTGTTAGAGCCCGCGAAACGGAATTTTTCTCCACGCAGGTACAGATCGGCACCCACGCGAGTCACGAAGGGATTCGGAGGCTTGTGTTTGGGCTGGTCGTGGGCGCTGGCGGTGCCCGCCAAGGCGTTTGCGCACAACAGAGACAGTAATGAAAGGCGCGCCACGGCGCGCTGGACAATCGTACGTTCCATCGTTTCCCCCTCTTGCTGAATAACCATTTCAATTGTTGTTATTCAACCGCGACACTATTTCGGGTGGGCACTGACGTCAAGCACAATACGTATACTGTCTTTCATTAATCTGAGTGACAAGAAAAACATCGTGTCAAATCAAATGATTAGATCGATCGCTATCGTTGGCGGCGGCACCGCGGGGTGGAGTGCGGCGGCCTGTCTCGCGCGCTTTCTCGCCAAGCGCCAGACGAAGATCACGCTCGTGGACTCTGCCGCGATAGGCACCGTCGGCGTGGGTGAGGCCAGCGTGCCTAACATCCACAACTTCAACGCCTGGCTGGGCCTCGATGAGCTCGACTTCATCGAAACCACACAGGGCACGTTCAAGCTCGGCATCCGCTTCGACGACTGGCGCGAGCGCGGATCGTCGTTCTTCCACCCTTTCGGCAAATACGGCGTCGGCTTCGAAGGCATGGAATTTCATCAATGCCTGGCCAAGGCGCGCGAGCTCAAGGATGACAGCGCGCTCGCAGACTATTCGCTTCCCATTGCGCTGGCACGCGGCGATCGCTTCGCCCAGCCACTGCTCGACGCGAAGTCGCCGCTTACGGACTACGGTTACGCCTATCACTTCGACGCGACCTTGTACGCACGGCGGCTGAAGCGCTACGCGATCGAGCGCGGTGTCGCGCACCTGGATCGGCGCATCGCGGATGTGCGGCTTGCCGAAAATGGCGACATCGCCGCGGTTGAATTCGATGACGGCTCGTCGTTGCAAGCCGACTTCTTCATCGATTGCTCGGGTTTCCGCGCATTGCTCATTGAAGGCGCACTGCGGACCGGCTACGAAAGCTGGCAGCGTTGGCTGCCGTGCGATTCAGCCGTCGCTTTTCCCTGCGAGCGATCGCCGGGATCCTTGAGTCCTTACACGGTCGCAACGGCGCGCGAGGCCGGCTGGACCTGGAAAATCCCGCTGCAGCATCGCGTGGGCAACGGCTACGTGTATGCGCGCGACTTGCTGTCCGACGACGCAGCCACCAGCGCGCTGATTGCACAGATGCCGAGTGCGCCCGCCGCGTCCCCCAACTACCAGCGGTTCACGGCCGGCATGCGCAAGCGATTCTGGAATCGCAACTGCGTCGCGCTCGGACTCGCCGGTGGATTCATAGAGCCGCTGGAATCCACCAGCATCAACCTGGTTCATCGCGGCCTGTCGGTGCTCATGGACTACTGGCCCGGCATTCCCGTCGATGAGCGGCGTGCGGCCGCGGCCAACCGGCACTTCGAGCTCGAGCAGCAGCACATCCGCGATTTCATCATTCTTCATTACAAGTTGACGGCCCGTCGAGACACCGAGCTCTGGCGGCAGGTGGCCGCGATGGACGTGCCGGATTCTCTGCAGCATCGCATCGATACTTTCCGCAGCTGCGGGACGCTGCTGCAATACGACGCGGAATCATTCAAGCCGGAGAGCTGGCTCACGATGTTCAACGGCTTCGGCGTGCTGCAGGAATCCTTCGACTCCCGCGTCAATGACATCGACGTGCCGCGCATGCTCGGCGCGCTGGGCGTCATCCGCGAATCCGTCCGGCGCGCCTCTTCTGAAGCCTTGCCGCACGAGCAGTTTGTGGCGAAATTCTGCCCGGCGCCGCGCGCGTAGCCAATGTTGTCGCCCGCGCCACTGCTGGAATTGGGTATCGCAAGCCGCGATGACTTCATGGCTGCCTCTCGCGAGCACAAAGAGCCATTCGTGATCCGCGGCCGGGTGCGCGACTGGCCGCTGACCATCGCGGCGAAATCACCGAAAACGCTGACCGACTATCTGCGCAATTTTCACAACGGCACACTGGTATCGCTCATGACCGGGGTGCCCGCCATCAAGGGCCGACTCTTCTATATGGAGGGTTTTGAGCGTCTCAATTTCCAGACCCGCGATGCACCCTTCGCGGATGCCTTGCAGGCGATCCTGCGCACGGCGTCGGAGGAAAATCCGCCCACTCTCTACATGGGCTCCGCGTCGGAGGCGAAGCACTGGCCGGGCCTCGCGCGCGCCAACCCGCTGTCGCTGCTGCCGACCGACGTGATTCCGAATCTGTGGATGGGCAATCGCGCGGTGGTCGGACCGCACAACGATCATCCGCACAACATCGCCTGCGTGGTTGCCGGGCGACGCCGCTTCCGGCTGTTTCCGCCCGAGCAGTTTCCGAACCTTTACATCGGCCCGATGGAGCTCAATCCGGCGGGGCGCCCGGTGAGTGTCGTGTCGGTCAGTTCTCCCGATCTCGAGCGTTACCCGCGTTACGCACACGCGCTCGAGGTGTCGCGCGAAGCGGTGCTGGAGGCAGGGGATGCCATCTACATTCCCTCCTTGTGGTGGCACAGCGTCGAGTCTCTCGAGCCTTTCAATCTATTGGTGAATTACTGGTGGGAGGAGCCAGGCACGAATGCCGCGCAAGTCGAAGCCGCGCTGGTTCACGCATTGCTGGCAATGGGGCCGCTCACGCCGGAGCAGCGGCTCGCGTGGCGCGCCGTGTTCGACCATGTGGTGTTCCGCGCCAGTGGCGACCCCGTGGCGCACATCCCGTTGGCGGCGCGCGGCCTGTTGGGCGAGCTCACGCCCGATCTGCGCGATCGCATGCGCAATATCATTCGCCGCTCGTTAATCGAGTAAGAGGCGGCCAAAGCCGTTGATGGTGAGCCGTCCCAGGCGGGCGTCTTCGCTGAGAACGGTGCGCGCGGAAATGTCACCCGAATGCAGTGCATTTCCCTTGTAGATGATGAGGCGATTGAACACGGCGTCGATGCTGTGAACTCGCTCGAAGTGGCGTGTGTCGTCGGCGACATAGTCCTGCGTGGGACTGTCGCTCTTGATTTCCGCGACCACCGCGTTGCGGTACTCCTCGACACGCTCGCGCGTGACGCACTCCAGTCCCGTTGCGCGATGACGATAGAACGACGTGCCGCCCTGATGAGGAGCACACAGATAATGAAGAAAGGCGATTCGCTGCGGGCCAGGCCCATCGAAATGCGGGATGCGCTGAATCGCACGCAATTGCGCAGGCGCCGTGGTCACCATGGAGAACGCGCATAGCTCCAGCTCTGCTTCCGGCGGAGCGCCGAAAGTCTGCTCGATTGCGGGTGTCAGCACCGCGAGCATTGCATCGACGTAGCCCTGTGGCGCGGGCGCACGTACGCCGGGATACACGGAGCCCACATCGATGAACACGGCTTCCGTCGCGAGCGTAATCAACGCCGTGGGGTCCCTGGAAAACGCATCGATGATGATGACCGGCGTTTCATCACGGCCCACCCGGATGACGCTGAACCGGCGCGCCGGATTCGCATCGAATTCGGACACTGGAAATCTCAGCCGTTCGCCGCGGCCGCTTGCACCGGGATGCCAGCCGGGCAGTTCGCGGCAATGAATTCCGCGTGCGTCGGCGCGCCGGCAACGGCGCTGGCGATGCCAGCCGCCATGCTCTCGAGCTCCTTGACCACGTCGGCCTCGGGAACGTCGTCCACCGACGGACTGTAGTAGCGAGGCAGTATGCCGAAACCGGCGAACATGGCGAGCCACGAGCTCGCGCGGAAGAAATCCGTGCTCGAGATCGTGAAGCGTCCCGTCTCGCGGAAGAGGTCGATAGTTTCCTGCAGGCTGGCCGGGATTGCCATGTTGCGGCACTCGTCCCAGAACGGCTCTCCCACTCGCTTGTTGAGCTTGTAGTGCAGCACCAGGTAATCGCGGATGTGATCCCAATGCTCGCGATTGCGTCGATTCACGTTCTCCTGCAGCGCGACGTTGGGCACGGCCTGCGGGAAGCTTCCTAACAGGTAACTCAGGCCTTTCTGCACGAGGTAGATGCTCGTGGACTCGAGCGGCTCGAGGAATCCGCTCGCGAGTCCGAGGCAAAAAACGTTGCGGTTCCAGATTTTCCTGCGAATACCGGTGCGGAATGGCAGCAGCCGCGGCTCTGCCAGGGCGGGACCTTCGACGCCCGTTCGCAATGTGCCTACGGCTTCGTCCTCGGAGAGGAAGCGGCTGCAGTACACATAGCCGTTACCGACACGGTGCTGCAATGGAATGCGCCATTGCCACCCGGCCTTGCTCGCGATCGACCGCGTATACGACGCTTGCGCAACCCGGCTCTCGCAGGGCATCGCCACGGCGCGATCACAGGGCAGCCAGTTCGACCAGTCGTCGTAACCGGTCCCGAGGCTCTTCTCGATGAGCAAGCCTTGAAAGCCGGAGCAGTCGACGAACAGATCGCCAGCGACCATCCGCCCGCCGTCGAGCAGGACCGCCTCGACGTTTCCGGTCTCACCGTTGATGCGGACATCATTGATCTTGCCTTCGACGTGCTTGACTCCGGCCGTCATCGCCCAACTCTTGAGATAACGCGCCACCAGCGTAGCGTCGAAATGAAACGCGTAGTTGAAGAACAGAAATCCCTTGCCCGCGCCTGCCTTCGGCACCGCGAACTTGCCGGCGCGCGCGAGCTCCGAGGACAGGACGTAACGATCGATTTCCTCTGCGCGACCCATCTGGCGCAGCTTCACCCAGTAGTGGTGAAAGGCGGTGCCCAACAACGGCACTCCGTGCTCGGAGAACGGATGGAAGAACCGCGTTTCCTCGCCGGCCCATCCCTCGAAGCCGATCGCCAGCTTGAATGTGGCGCTGGTGCGTTTCACGAAGTCGATTTCGTTGAGCTTGAGCCGCTTCAGGAACTCGCGCATGTGCGGCACGGTTGCCTCGCCCACACCGACGGTGCCGATCTCGGCCGACTCCACCAGCGTGATACGGGTGTGACGGTTCGGCCCGAAGCGCTCGATGAGTGCAGCGGCGGCCATCCAGCCGGCGGTGCCGCCGCCGACGATTACGATGGATTTGAGGCGGTTGTCAGCCATGCAATCTTTCAATCTCCAGAAAAGGGACGGGGCAGCATAGCTGCCCCGTCAACTCGGGAGTACTTGGGGAACATCCCGAGTTCAGAACTTCGCCCGTACCCCGGCGCTGATGACACGCTCGAATTGATTCCAGATGGTGCGGTTGGCCGCCCACTCGACGTAGTTCACCGGCGCCTCTTCGGTCAGGTTCGAACCCTGCACGAAGACCTGGAAGTTGTCGTTGATGTCGTAGGAAACGCCAGCATCGATGTAGAGAGTTTCGTCCTGCCATAGCGCAAGACCGTTGTTAGGCGCACTGAACGACCAGTGCGCGAACGTGCCCTGGAACTGCTTGCTGAGATAGTTAGCCGCAACGCGTGCCTGGAACTTGCTGTCCTGGTAGAAGAGCACCAGGTTGACCTGGTTCTCAGCCGTATTGTTGAACGGCGCTTCGTCGCCGTTGGCGAGCACGATTTTTTCGCCGGTTTGAGCGTTCTGGCCCGCCTGGCTGGGCGTCCATGTGTAGTTCAGGTTGACGCCAGTGTCTTTGAGGAAGCCCGGCAGGAAATCGAAGGTGGCCTGGTAAGCGAATTCGAGACCGTAGTAGCTCGCTCCTTCACCCTGGGCGATGTCCTGCGTCTCGGCACCGTCGCGCACTTGGCCGTCGGAGTCGGCCGCCGTCCGGTCCACGCCACGCAGCGTGTAGGTGTAGCTGTCGATGTCGGTGTAGAACGCACCGGCGCTGATCAGCGTGTGCTCACGCGGGTACCACTCGACAGCCGCGCTCAGGCTTCGTGACAGCCACGGCTCGAGGCGCGGATTGCCGAGCCTCTGGATGCTGCTGACGCGCTGGAAGGCCTCGCCAATCCGTTCGCTGTTGTAGAACGTGATCGGTCCGCGGCCGAGATTCTCCAGCGGTTGCAACGCCTGTGTCTCGTAGTACGCGGTCTTGAGTCGCCATGCGTCGCCGAAATCAAAGTTCAGGTTGTAGCTCGGTAAAGCGCGCGTGCGATCGGTGGTCGTGAAGACGTCGCCGAGGTCGGTGTACGCCGTGTGGTTCGGATCGCTGCCCGCCAGGATGCGCTGGTCGAGCTGCGTGCCGTCCGTGCGGTTCTGGAACACGCGGACATTGGTATTGACGACGCGTACGCCGACGTTACCCGACATGCGCACGGCACTCGTGAGCTCGCTGTCGAAGTTCGCCTTGAAGTAGAAGCTCGTCTGACCTTCTTCCACGCCGTAGGTACGGTCGGGCGCCGCGATGTACAACCCCTCTCCATACAGCGCATCACGCAAAGCTTCCGGCTTTTCCAGCGCGTGCGTGTCGATCATCGGGAACCCCGTGACCAGTCCGTCCACTCCGAAATCAGTGACCGTCGTGACGAACCCCTGCAACTCGGGCGATGCCAACGTGTAACGCGGCAGTGGGTCGTAGTTGAAGCCGGCGGTATTCGACCGCTGGTTGATGCCGTAGCCCACTTCCTGGTACTTCGCAAACAGGCCATTCAGCCCCGAGGGCGAGAAGTAGTCGGCACGTTCTTCGTTCATTTCCCGCTGAGACGCACGAACGCCGAAATCGAACGAGAAATCGTCGGTGACCGCGAAATTTCCGTCGAAACGAAGAACGTTCTGATCGGTCGTCGTTTTATTGCGCTCGAGCCAGCTGGAGTGCATGCGCCACGCGCCCGGTTGCGACGCGAGGTTGCGCAGCTGATCGCCGATTACGTAGCTCATCTGATCGCTGTCGATGCTGTTGGAGATCTGGTAGTCGAGAATCGTGGGGATCGACGTCGGATTGATGTCCACGCACTGCCCGGCGGTGCCCTGCGCCGGCGTTATCGCGAAGCACTGCGAATCCGTTTGCTGGGCAATGGTCAACGCCTTCGACTCACGTTCGGCATCGGCAAAAACCCAGCGCACAGAGCCGCTGAATTTATTTCCGGCACCGAAGCGCAACTCGAGATTGGTATTCAACGCTTCCGTGTCACGGAACGTGGACTGCACGCCACCGCGCAGGCCATTCGTCAAACCGGTGTAGCTGGTGGCAAACGCCTGGCGATTGGCAAGCCCATCGGTTTCAATCCATTCGAGAATCGAGGCGGAGCCGGGAGTCGAGTTCGCGAAACGTGGATCCGCGAATCCGGTGCCGGCGTACGGCCCCTGTGCAGCGCTGAAGCTCTGGCCGGGGAACATGAAACGGCCGCCGAAATTGCCATTCACGAACAGCTGTTGGCCGTGCTGGCCTTCGTCCATCTGGTTGTAGAAGACGTCCGCGACGAGCTCCATGGTGTCCGAAAGCTGCATGTTGAAGTTGTAAGCCAACCCCAGGCGCTCGCGTTCGAACTGACGTGAGTTCACGAAGGTATTCCAGCCGATCGGAACCACGAATTCGTCGCTGCGATCGCCGTCGCCCGTCACGTCGCCGCAGGGCTGGGGATCGGCATCATTGTTGGCATCATTCGCGGGACCCTGGGCAGTCGCCGAATCCGGCACCTCGCAGATCCAGCCTGAGAATTCGTCGATCAGATCGAATTCGGATTGTTGAAACGAACTTGCCGACGTGCTGTCGCTCCAGGACCCCGAAAGGGACATCGCGATGCGATCGCCCCACTTGTAGCCGAGCAGGCCATCGAACCTCGTGTCGGTGCCATCGGCGATGCTGCCGAACCCCGCTTGCCCAGAGAGTGCAAGCGTAGCGCCCTCATCCAGGCGCAGCGAGCGAACCGATTGCAAGTCCATGAGGCCGCCGAGGCCGCCATCGACGAGTGCGGCGTTCTGCGATTTGTAGACGTTCACGCCGGTGATGAGGCTCGACGGGATGTCCTCGAAACTCACCGTGCTGTCGAGAATATTTTCCGCGGTGACGAATCGCTCGCCGTTCATGGTCGACATGACCTGCGGAGCGCCGCGAATGGAAACGAACGACCCTTCGCCCGCATCACGTGAAATCTGGACGCCCGGCACGCGCTGCAGCGCGTCGGTGATGGTGACGTCTGGCAGCTTGCCGATGTCTTCCATGACGATCGAATCGACGATTTCCTTGGCGTTGCGCTTGATGTCGATGGCCGCTTCCTGCGCGCCGCGAACACCACGAACCACGATTTCCTCGAGTGTGTCCGCCGTGGACTCTTGTTCCTGCTCTGTCTGCGCATGCGAAGGCATGGCAATGACCAGAAGATCGAGTGAAACCGCTGTGACAAATGCGGTACGCGCAGCGCGACGCACGCGCTTGACCTGACGATGCGACATGAAATCCCCCCACTAACAACGTTGCACGTACGTGGCGGCTGCTGCCGCTCGACTTCGTCACGCACGCGTGTTTCCCCAAGTGGTGGCGATCTTGCGACGCGCCATTTGAGCTTGTCAATAAATACTTATAATTGGTTTTATTAAGAAATGATGGTTTGTGGCACCGCAACAAACCGGTAGCGCTATCCAGGCGCTAACAACAAGCGATCGAACTTCGACTATTGATCTAGGAAAAGCGCGCGAGCGCGCTGATTTCCGCGATTGCGGCAACCAGGTGGTAGAAGCTGCTCGCGGGCGCGGGCTCATCGACGAGTTTTCCGTCTGCGTCGATGCGGTCGTACCAGAGACCGGGAACGGGACAGTCGAGATAGCGCAGCAGGCCATCGGCCGCGGCCACTGCCATTGAAAAATAGCGCGCCTCGCCGGTCATGCGCGCGGCTAAACAGGCGGCCTTGAGTCTTTCGGTCTGCGGCCACAGCCGCGCGCCGGCATCGTGCGCGGAAAAATCGTCGAGCAGGCTGTTGGTGGCCAGGCCGTTGCGCAGGCCATGCTTTTCACCGACCTCGATGAGCTTGAGCGCAGCCGCGCGTGCGCGCGCATGCGGCTGTCCCTGTTTGGGCCCGCTCCATCGCAACAGCAGCCAGGCCCATTCGTACTGATGGCCTGGTTCGACGATGCGCCCGGGTAGATCGGGCGCCGGATTCCAGTTCTCGTCGAAGAACTCGCGCAGCGCGCCGGTGCCCGAATCGATGAATTTCGCGAGCGCGAGCTCGGCGAGCTCATCGGCCAGCGATTTCCACAGCGAGCTCTCCGAGCACACCTCACAACCCGAAAGCGCGGCCTCGAACAAGTGCATGTGCGGGTTAGATTGCAACGGCAGGCTCGGGGGGACGCCGGAATCGAAGCCCGGCCCTGCCCGCTTCAGGGTCTTGAGCACGAGCGCATGCAGGTCGCGCGACTGGTGTTCGCGCGCAGCGCGCGATTCGCCGGCCGCGGCGGCCACGTTGAACGCGAGCAGCGCGAAGGCCTGGTCGTACAACAACGCGCGATCGTCGAGCGATGAGCCATCGGCGGCGACCAGCGTGCGGAACAGTCCATCGGGTCGCTGATAGCGCGCCACGAAGTAGTCGAGCCCGTGTTTGACCAGCGCGGCGGAATCGCCGCGCCAGCCCAGCGACGGCGCTACCGCAAAGCAATAAGCCTGGCGCGGATTGACGCGCGAACGACGCGGTTCGACCAGCGGCTCGCCGTTCTGCGCCAGCCGCTCGTGAAAACCACCGGCCGCGTCGCGGCCACGCGTCGACCAGAGCGGATAGGCGGCATCGCACAGCCAGCTGCAGAGCTGGCTGTGCTGTTGATCGATGCGCGCCTTGTCGTCCATGACCCTCTTTCGTTCAGTGCCCGCCGGCAACCGCGGCGGTGCCGTGTGCGTAGGTTTTCGCCTTGGCCGAAGCCACGGCGAACACGATGATCAGCGCGTACGCCAGCGCCGGCAGGAAGTACGCCGTGTGCAGGCCCGCGGAATCCGCGATCAGGCCGTAGATGTACGGCAGGATCGCGCCGCCGACGATGGCGAGGCACAGCAGGCCGGACGTGGCCGCCGGCGCTGCACTCGACCGTTCCAGCGTGAGCGTGAAGATAACCGGGAACATGATGGAGTTGAACAGGCCGATCGACAGCGCGAGATAAGCCGCTGTTTCGCCGTGCAACTGCGTCACCATGAGGCACAACGCGCAGGCGCCGAAGGCGAACAGGGCCAGCAGCCGCGAGGCGCGCTTGACGAAAAACAACAGCCCGCTGCCGATGAGACGGCCCACCATGGCCCCGCCCCAATAGAAGCTTACGAGCTTGCCCGCATCCTCGAGCGACCCGCCCAGCATGTCCGGCTCGTGCAGGAAGTTCGTCATCGCGCTGCCGATGGAAACCTCGGCGCCGACGTACAGGAAAATCGCGATGCCGCCGAACACGGCCCAGCGCGACTTCAGCGCCGTCATGATCGACGGACGCTGGCCTTCATCGACGGGCTTGGCCACATCCAGCAGGCGCCGCAGCACGAAAATGAAGATGGCGAGCAGCACCAGTGCGCCCGCGATCAGCAGGAACGCCTGATCGATCTTCGCGAACGATTCGACTCGCTGTTCGGGAGTGAAGACGGTGGTTCCCTTGGGCAGATCGAAGATACCGCCCGAGAGCAGGATTCCCGCGACCAGGTACGGCGCGAGGAACGTGCCCAGCGAATTGAAGG
>Ga0193753_10000983_pt1 | contig 25559 bp, 14 predicted proteins | sample H1c2metaG_FD_144925 | JGI IMG/M metagenome (GOLD analysis project Ga0193753, IMG submission 144925) | Soil microbial communities from a riparian zone of the East river system, Colorado, United States - H1c2 | ecosystem: Environmental > Terrestrial > Soil > Riparian zone | place: USA: East... | reverse complement strand
GTAGCACCATGGCCTGCACCCCTTGCAAATCCCCCTGGTTTGAAACTCAATGGATCAGACTGCGGGGTAAAAGGACCCAAGGGGCCCGGGCCTGTGATAACGCCATCTGCATAACCACTAAACTCGGTACCGGGAGCGCCATATTGCAAGTAATATTGCCCGTTGTGTTTGGTCATCCATGCTCCTTCAATGAAGGGATCTAAAAAAGTATTGTCCATGTATTCTCCAAAACGCTGCCATCCGTACCTGTCCGGCTCAAGCAAATACATTTCTTTTCTTGTGCCAACTGGTTTAAATGTTTTACGGTTTAATTCTATGCCATACAAAGGGTACCGGTTACTGCTGCCATTGTACATATATAATTTGCCGTCATCGTCTGTAAAAAATGCAGGGTCCCAGCCACCAATTTCAAAAGAATCTACCAGCGGTTTCCATTCATTGGCTTTGGGGTTGGTGCTCATCCATATGGTGAAATTGCTGTTATAAGTAGAACCAAATACAATCATGGTATCGCCAACAATACCAACGGCTGGCGCACAAAGTTCATCATAAATACCAGCGTTCCAGGGGCGCAGAAATTTTTTTGAAATGAATGTCCAGTTCAGCATATCACTGCTCCACCAGTAACCCCACTGATTGGTGGAAAACAAATAATAATCGCCTTTATAGTTTACAATCACAGGATCTGCTGTAGCGCGGTGCCGGCCCCATTCGCTGAAATTGGGAATGGGCGTATAACCATAATCGATATTAATTGGATTACAATACGTCTTTTGCTGGGCATTAGCCAGCGAAGAGACAAGGATGAATAATGCTATCAGAATTTGCTTCATGTATTTTATTGCTGCAGATTAAAATGATTGATTTTCTTTCTCTATCAGGACTGGATAAAATTCAATTGACGGCAGTTTTGGGCAACGTTAACGGGTTAATGGTTTTATGTTCCATCGGAACATTTTAGGAGTAGCAATAATTCTGAATTGAAATAGCGTGCCGTAGGTGAGCATTGTGCAAGAATTTTGCACAAGACGTTCCTATGGAACGTAAGCATTATTCTACATTCAGTTCTACCCACAAAGTACCCCGCTGGGGTACAACAATTTCTTAACTTAACGCGACATCGCTCCATGGGCCAGATGCCGGTAGAAAAATAGCAAATTATTATTGCTCCGGAGGAGGCAAAACGATAGCCCGTGGGAAGTTGTAAGTTCATGTCCCCTGCTTCCCAAATATCTCTTCCTCCGAAAATTCCGGTTCACAAATTCCCTTTTTTCAATTCTTCCACTGCATGTTTTACCGCCCTTGCTGTAAAAGCCATATAGAGTATTGACGGGCTCTGGCTGCCAGTGCTTGTCATGCAGGCGCCATCTGTTACAAATACATTTTTACAATGGTGCAGCTGGTTCCATTCGTTGAGTAAAGATGTTTTGGGATTGCTGCCCATGCGCACACCGCCCATTTCATGAATGTCTAAACCCGGCGCCTGCTTACTATCATACGTACTGATATTTTTTACCCCACCGGCTTCCAGCATGGCCTGGCCCTGTTCTAAAAAATCCTTTACCATTTTATCATCATTATCATCGTACCCAACAGAAGTCACCAGCAATGGAATGCCCCATTGATCTTTGCGATCACTGCTCAACCTTACATGGTTTGTTTCCTTGGCAATGGTTTCGCCCTGCATATACATATACACCCCCCATCCACCAGGCTCACTGATGGCATCTTTGAATGCGGCCCCCAGCAACGGGTGCATATTTCTATCACCCGCCGTTTGCCTGCTGGCGCCGGAATAAATTACATAACCACCATAAAAATCGGTATCTCTTTCCTGCACATTCCTGAAATTGGCAACAATACACTCCGCCGGTTTTGCAACTTTATAATATTTGTCTGTAAAACCATCAATATCTCCGCTCATGCCTCCCCGGTAGTTATGAAAACAAATGAATTTGCCCAGCATACCACTATCGTTGCCCAATCCATTGGGAAAGCGGTCTGAAGTGGAATTCAGCAAAATCAAATTGCTGTTTAAGGCGGATGCGTTTACAAAAATAATTTTTGAAAAAAAATCGGTTGACTGTTTTGTATTGGCATCAATCACCCTTACCCCAACGGCTTTGCCTTTCTGTCCGTCATAAATAATGGAGTGTACAACTGAGTGAGGCCGTACTGTTAAATTACCTGTGTTTTTTGCCCAGGGCAAGGTGCTGCTTACCGAGCTAAAATAGCCACCCAGGGGGCATCCCCGCATACAGAGGTTCCTGTTAAGGCATTGGGTGCGGCCCTGGTCAATATGAATTTGCTTTGGCTCTGTAATATGTGCCCATCTGCCGGAAACATAGTGACGGCCAAATTTTTCTTTTATTACTTTCTGCAAGTGCTGCTCAACACAATTTAATTCGTAAGCTGGTAAAAATTCTCCGTCGGGCATAGAGGGTATACCATCCTTACTGCCGCAAACGCCTATAAATTTTTCTACATGGCTGTACCAGTCTTTCATATCATCATACGCAACCGGAAAAGATTCGCCATAGCCATAACGCCCGGGTGCAGTAAAGTCAAATTCACTCCATCTGGCACATGCCCTGCCCCATGTTAATGATTTACCACCTACCTGGTAGCCCCGTATCCAGTCGAATGGTTTTTCCTGTATATAAGGATGATCAGCGTCTTTTACAAAAAAGTGCTGCGTGTCTTCTCCATAACCGGCAGCTTTACTAATCAGTGGATTTTGCTTTTGGGTTTCAGTTGTAATCTGACCACGGTGCGGCAATTCCCATCTTGACAGATTGGCTGTGGGATAGTCTTTAATATGCTCTACATTCCGCCCTCTTTCAAGTACCAGTGTTGTAAGACCTTTCTCACACAATTCTTTGGCGGCCCAACCGCCACTGATACCGCTGCCAATAACAATGGCATCATATGAATTGGCATCCGCTCCTCTGGTATTCACATTAACATGCAGGCTATCACTCATGGGTGGTTAATTTTATTTTTATTCAATAATATACTGTCCACGCTCCATTTGCCCGGACCAGTAAAAAAGAAAACAAAGCCCAGTAATACAAATAAAAAAGGGTGCTGATCTTCGTACCACACTTTGCCATGCCCAACAAAAAAAGATATATACAACATGGTTAAGATAAGCACCAGTGAAGCGGGCCTTGTAAACCAGCCAATGGTAAATAATATACCGGCTATCAATTCTGCTGCCTTACCAGCATAAACAAAAAAAGTGGGTGATGGCTTGCCTTTAAACTGATCCCAGGTAGTATATCCCTGCATGGTTGCAGCATCAAATATCTCAATGCCATGGTATATCATAAATAGCCCAATTATAACTCTTATCATTGCCAGCCCCTCCTGCTGAAACACGGGCGAAGAAGAAAAAAACTTATTCATATAACAGCTTTGGTCTTAATAAAAAAAATCGGTAACCAGCAATGGCTATTTTAATGCCTCATCCTTTTCCTTTTCTAAAAAGTTAGCACTATCGCCCAACCCTTTTGTTTCCCATTGCAGCAATGCTTCGTCGGGTACCGCCTCCAGCGGAATTGTACTGGATGCAGAAGGTTCATTGTAAGGTATATTAGACCGCCTGTTATAGCAGGATATCAGTGACCATCTTGAATTATCAGAAAGATTGGCTTCCGAACGGTGTAATAAATTACTATGAAAGAACAAAGCATCACCGGGCATTAGCTCAACATATACAAGATCCATTGTTTTTAATGCCAGATCTACATAATGCTGCGAAGCGCCCACCTGCTCACCGGCAAAACCGTGCTCTATCCGTCCCATTTGATGTGAGCCCTTTATTACCTGCAGGCAACCATTTTTTTTATTTGCTTCAGTTATAGCCACCATTACAGACATCATTTGACCAGGCAGCAAAAACTCATTCTTATACCAGTATCCATAGTCCTGGTGCCATTCCCATGCGCCACCTACTTTGGGTTCTTTCTGCATGAGTTTGCTGTGAAAATGACAAACAGCACTATCGCCTTCCATTAGTTTATCAACTGACGCAATCATCCTGTTGCTTTTTGTAAGCAGGCCATAAGCATCATTACCCGGTGTATACCACAAGGCCAGTTTTGTCTTTTTGCCCGTTTGATCATTCAAATCAAAAGCGTGTTTTTGCATGGTATCATCTTCTACGGCAATTGTGTAAAGTTTATTGACTTCTTCTTTTTGTAAAAACCCCCTGATAATAACATAGCCATCCCTGTTATAATCACTAACCTGTGCGGGTGTAAGTGTGAAGTTTGCCATAGTATTTTGTTTTAAAATAAATAAATAATTTTATCCCTGTAAGAGCAGCTATTAGCTATAAGCCCTTAGCTGTTAGTATTTCATACTATTAAGTTCTGTTATTTTAAATGATACCACCATTTATTACTTAACCCTTTTACAGCATTGGCCATTTAAATGTTGATTGCAGCATTATTTTTTTCCCGTTTGCTGAAGATGCCCGCGCCGCTTCAATTATTTCCAGTACATGCAATGCGTGTTCAGCAGCAATACGAGGTTCTATATTTTTTACCAGCGCCTCACCGATCTTTGTTGCGCCTTCCTGCCATTGATACCCTTCTGCATCTGCCTGGTAAAGTTTTGCCGGTTCCGTCCATGATGTATCAAGGTACACACCTGATGGTTCCCAATCATAACCAATCAGGCGCATGTTTCCATAATCGCCATAAATCTGAATAGAGTGCAGGGTTTGTCCTTTCGCGTCATGACCATGCGGATCAAAATAATTAAAGCCACACATTACATGAGAAATTACGCCTTTATCATGTTCCAGTAAAATATGGGCATTGTCTTCCGCTTCCACTTTAATTTTTCCTTTATCATCCACTGTTCGCTCGGGGTTTACAATACTTGTCATAGCCATTACGCTTTTTGCGGGACCCAATAAACCAGTCATGGTTGCCATATTATAAACCCCCAGGTCTGGCATACTACCGCCGCCTTTTTCATAAAAGAAGGCACTCCAGCTTGGGCCGGTGTGCCCATACTGACCATGTGCGCTGGCAACCCTGCCCAGTTTCCCTTCCTGCAAACATTTGCTCATAAAAGCAAATTGCGGACTGTTTACAACCGCAGGCGCACCCCATATTCTAAGTCCTTTGCTTTTTGCCAAATCAAACAAAGACTTCCCTTCTGCATAGGTATTGGCCATTGGTTTTTCACTCCATACATGCTTGCCTGCCAGCAATGCTTTTTTATTTAACTCTCCATGCATTTGCATGTCTGTTGTGGTAATCATCATATCGAACGGAACACCAGCCAGCATTTTATCTATATGCGGATAGACAGCTGCATTTATATTGTACTTTTTATTTTGTTCCAGCGTACGTTCATACTTTATATCGCAAAGACTAACAATTTCCAGTAATGAAGAAGTTTGTAAATGCGGGATATAACGGTTGCTTACACTACCGCAACCAATAAGGGCTACTTTTAATTTTTTGTCTGCCGTTGCAGCAGCAAGACTTTCCAGGGAAGGTAACAAAGCAGCTGCTCCCGCCATGGCGGTGTATTTCAAAAAATCATTGCGCGATATTGTTTTTTGCATATGGTATTATTTTAAAACCTCACCTCATCCTGCTCCAAAAGAGAAGGATAAATAAATTTGTTTATTTACCTGATCAATGCTGTTGTTCCCTTCAGTGAGACCTTTTTGCCTGCGGCATCTGTATAATCCAGCATCCACACATAAGCGCCCACCGGTTGCGGATTTCCTTTAATAGTTCCATTCCATTTCCTTGTCCAGTCTTTTGTTTCAAAAACAAGCTGGCCATTCCTGTTATACACCCTGAATGAAAGGTTGGTGGCCTTATAGGCATTCAAAGGATAGAGATAATCATTTGATCCGTCGCCATTTGGAGTAAAAGCTGTAGGCACGGCGATAAAACAGTTATTAATCACTTTCAGCACATGCCAGGCAGTATCAGCACAACCAGATGTATCCTTTACTGCCAGCTGCGCTATAAAACTGGTTTCGTTGCCGGCGCTGGAATAATATTGTACAGGCGGATTGGGCAAGGTGCTTGTTTGTCCATTGCCGAAATTCCAGTTCCATGCAGCAATATTTCCGGTGCTCTTGTTTTTAAATGATGCGGAATCATAATAACGGCAGAGATTGTCTGTGCCTTCAATTGCTGCCTTTACTGCAATTTTATTCAGCACGGTTACTGTTGCCCTTGCCTCAGCAGTGCAGCCATCTTTATCTGTTACCATTACGGAATAAATGGTAGTTGCACCCGGCGAAGCAACAGGATTGGCAATGGTTGTTTTTGATAAACCTGTTGCAGGCGACCATGCATAGCTGATCCCCTGGCTGGCGCGTAACTGAACAGTGCGGCCCTGGCATACGGATGTATCGGGGCCCGCAGTTACGTCGGTACCAATTACTTTAACATAAGTACTGCCTCTTGCCTGGCAACCACCGGCCGTTTTTATATCAACATAATAAATCCCGCTGTCAGCCAGTGTTGAATTGTAGATGTGCGCATAATACACATCATCAGAAAACCCGTTAGGCCCCGACCATGTGTAAGCGGCGCCACCGGTAGCATTAAGTGTAAGATCCTGCCCGGCGCATACAGGTGAATTACTGGTGACGGCAAAATCTGAAGGAATACCCTCTACATTTACTTTGATAATGTTGGATATAACCCTGCAATTTTGGTTTGCCATATTGCTGGCATCGCCGCCGCTCAGCCTGAATAAAAAAGTATCGGGGGTTGAAAAAGTGCTTGCATAATTATTTGCCGTAGCGCCCGGAATATCGGTCCAGGATGTTCCATTATCGGTGCTTTGCTGCCATTGCAGCAATGGCGTAGTATAAAATGGATCCATGTTGCCGGTCATGGAGATGGTTTTATTGTCCTGGAAACATACCGAGCTCACGCTATATCCTGCCGGCAAATCATCAAACCCTATTTTAATTGTAGGTCCTGTGCTGCGTAACAAAATATCATCAATTGCAAAATCGCCGCCGCAATTTTTATAGCCATATACAGGTAATAAAAGCAGCTTGACAACCAGGCGATCAACACCCGGCGGTAATACAAAATTGAGTGCATGTATTGAAAAAGTATACCTGGGTATAGGGCTTGCATACATTATATCGCCTGTTTGCCTGGTAGCTATTACCTGGCCGGTAGCAGCATTTAAAACTTCCAGTTCAATAGCAGGAAACAAGGGAGTATTGCAAAAAGTGGGTAAATCCAGGTTAATGACAGACATTGAAAATTCAAGTGTGGTTCCGGCGCATAGTGGTGTTCTTGTTGTATCCTGGTATAATACCCGTGGATCAGTAAGGCCATCATTATTAATCATCATCATATTGCTGAGGTCAGCGCCAAAAACCCAGTCACTTGTAGCATCGCTGCTAAGATCTATCCATTTATTATTGAAGCAACTTTTTATATTGATCCTTCTTGCTATTGTATAACTGCCGGCGGGCGGGCACCATTGATTACTGAATGTAAAATCGGTTGTGCCCGGGGGTAATGGTGATCCAATGGTGCCGGGGTCCTCATTGCCCAAACCAAAATCCTGGTTAATGATGGAGATGCCCCATTGTGCATGACTATGCAAAGCGCAAAGGCAGAACAATAATAAAAGGCAATATGTACACAATCGTATAACCATTCACAGCAACCTTCTAATTATTTACTTTATAAATTACGTCAAAATGCGGGTCTTTCAAAATCAAGCTTTTTCAATCCATTTTGTATTTCAGGGCAACTCATAAATAGTTTCCACAGCAAACCACTCCTGTAATTTTCAATCATCACTGTCATGGGAGCCTGGTTAAGGCCCATGTATATTTCCGAGCACCAGTTATTGGTAAGATCAAATGCATCCCTGAAACCGTATTCGCCCCACAAGAATTTTCCATAATTAAAATAATAGTTTTTCAGCGCTTTCATGGATTCCTGCGGCATATAAGGAAAAGAACTGATGGCCCCGGTAGGTGCAATCTTTCCATGATCCTCCCAATGCACCGGCGCATCTGCAGAATAATGAAAAGGCCCGTCACTGGCTGTCAATCCCCAGGCACTATCGCTATACCCTTTAAAGTGTTCGGGATTCTGAACGCAATACCGGTAATTTATTTTTGCAATATTCTGATTGTTGGTGAAATAGTTCGTGTACTTATCGGTGATAAGATGCGGATCGTATCCCATATAAGAATAATGCGTGAAGAATAATGGACCACCATTGGATACTCCAACATCGAGTTTAACCCCAAAATAAGTATTGCCATTGGTATACATTGATCCGTCTTTTGTTCGCCCCCATGCAGCCCGGTATTTTTGGCCGGTACTGTCCTGGTTTGCCCATCCGCTGTAATACATTGACGCCGGCACCGCATGTGTGGGTGATGCAATGGCCAGCAGGTAGGTAACCATCGTTTCATTCCATCCTATTAAATTATGGTTGATCACCCATCCCTGGTCGGGTGACCAATGCCAGTATAAAAATTTACTGTTTGGGTATTGCCTGAACCAATCCCATTCGGCTTTTTCCCAGATAGCAGTTATTTTTTCCCTGATTAGTTTTTCTGCTGCATTGGTTCCTGAAAAATATTGCCTTGCTGCGAGTAAGCCCTGCAGTAAAAAAGAAGTTTCAACCAGGTCGGCCCCATTATCGCGTTTGCCAAAAAACGCTTCTGCCCTACCTGTTGGGCCATCCATAAAATGTGCATACACCCCATGAAAACTTGCTGCCCGCTCTAAAAAATCCACAATTTTTATAAATCGTGCTACTGATTCATTTCTTGTAATAAATTTTCTTTCAGTGCCCACTATCAATGCCATAATACCAAAACCGGAAGCGCCGGTTGCAATCATATTATTTCTGCCCGGAATATTCTCTTTGGCCAACCCACTATTGGGTTCTGCGCCTTCCCAATAATAATGGAAAGCGGCTTCCTGCACCATGGTAAGCAATTCGTCATCCGTCATTGACTTTGTTTCGCCTGCAAAAGGCTTGGAAAAATTTGTTTCTTCGTATTTGTTATTCAGGAAAGCAATCTTATAAAAATATTTTTTTCCTGTTTCACCGGTATAATCTGCGTAACGGTTTATATAAGGTTGTTGTACCCCTGCCGCAGTATAACCTTTTCCATTTACAGATCGGTATATTTTTACCAGGTGAATATTTTTATCAGTAACCGCTTTCCAGGTAATCTCAACATGCCGGGCATAGCCAGCTGCTGTGACTATTTCAGGCGCTGTTACAATAGCTGCGGCATCAGCGGAAGGCAAAAATTCAATATCATCAATATAAATAGTTTGTTCTTTATTGTCCTTGTTGCCTGACTGGGAAAAAACGATGGCAATAATATTTCCGGGTTTTTCTTTATCAAAATTTTCTGACTGTGCCATTGGCATTATTACGCGCTGCCATTCATTTATTTTTGCTGTTGTAATGGCAAAAGCGGCTGTAAGGCTGCTATCTTTTCTCATTAACTGCACAACGGGTAAATCATTTACTGATTGATCGCCTGAAGCATTAAATATCCAGAAAGACAGGAATGAAGCCGGTGTAAAATGATCCATGCCTCTTTTTTGCTGGTGGAAAATGGCTGCCTGCCATTTACCATTGGTGCTATTTTTATATTGAAGCTGCAATGCATTACCCGGTGTATGAAATACTGTTTCACTAACAGGAAGTTTATTTTTTAGGTTTTTTATAAACGAGTTGCCATTGCTTGTTGTGCGACTAAAAAAATAATCGTCCGGCATAATGCTGTTGGAGAAAAAATTATAATTGTATTCGTACTCCTGGGCACCCGACACAAGACAAATTAAAAAACAAACAACAAACAGTTTCAGTTTACGCATAGATTTAATTCTTTAACCATGGGCTTTGAAAATTCAGTTTTTTTAATCCGTTTTGTATTTCCGGGCAACTCATAAACAAGTTCCATATCAATCCGCTGCGATAGTTTTCAATCATTGCAACAATCGGTCCTTCATCTATTGCCAGGTAAGACTTTGCATACCAGTTTTGTGTTTCATTAAACGCATCGGTAAAACCATATTCTCCCCATATTTTATCGCCCAGGTCAAAATAAAAATGTTTTAATGCCTTCATTGAGTATTCAGGGGTATAAGGAAATGCAGACAATGCAGCTGTTGGTGTTATGGTTCCCTGATCATTAGTGGGTGAAAAGGCGTTGTAACCATTGTAGGTATCAGAAGCGGTAAGCCCCCAGCAGTTTTCTCCATACCCTTTAAACTTTTTTGGGTTATCAAGACAATAGGCGTGGTTAATAAGGGTATGATTTTTATTCTGCTCCCAGTAATCAGCGTACCTGTCTTTCAGCCCGCGGGGATCTAATCCTAAAAAAGAATACTGGGAAAAAAACAATGGTCCGCCGTAATCAAAGCCTAACGGTAATTTATACCCGTAGAAATCTTTCCCATTCTTAAAGAAATTGCTTTCTGCCCATCCACGGTGATACACGGCCGCACTCACCGGGTACTGAGTTGCACTTGCTGCCAGTACATACATTATCATACATTCATTAAAGCCGCGAACCGGGAAATTCATCGCCCACCCGTTGTTGGGACTCCAGTGCCAGTACAAAACATCCTGGCCTTCCCTGGTAAACCAGTTCCATTCAATATCGTTCCACATCCAGTTGATACGGTTACGAAGGTTGCGTTCAGTATTATTGTCTGCATTAAAATATTGTCTTGCACAAAGGAATCCCTGCATAAGATAAGAGGTCTCTACCAAATCGGCCCCATCGTCTTTACGGCTAAAGGGAATGGTAACCCCGGTTGCGCCATTCAGCCAATGCGGAAAAACACCGTGATAGGCATTCGCTTTTGATAAAAAAATAACCATCTTCAGTAAAAACCGTGCGGCACTGTCTCTTGCAATCCATTTTCTTTGGGCAGCTACAATAACAGACATAACACCAAAACCTGTTCCCCCGGTAGTGACTACTTCATTGCCATAATTATACGCCACATTGCTGCGTTCCCTCGCCATGGCGCTTACCGGATGCGCAAAATCCCAGAAATAACGAAAGGTTTGTTGCTGCACCAAATCCAGTAATGCACTATCAGAAAGATCAAGTGGACGGCTGGTTTGCTTTTTGGGAGCTACCGTATTTTTGTTTTGTGCAGACATGCCTGAACAAATAAAAATGATTAGCAATGTGACGAACAAAGAATATTTCATAATGGCAAATTGAAAATGATCTTTTTTGAATCTCAACCCGACCCTCTCCAAAGGCCTATTGTGTGGACACATCTTTTTAGCCGAAAAATGGCACACGGATTAAACAGATAAACACGGATTTTTTTCGCCTGCAAGGCTTTAAAGCGATCCATGAAAATCCATTCTGGTTACTTCGCTATGGATTTTCATGGATTTTTCTACTTCGCAGAAATAAAAATCCGTTTAATCCGTGTCATCCGTGTTCCTTTTGCATTTGTGTCCTCACCGTAGTCAAAAGGCGAGGGAGTCAACGCTATTTCCAGTAAAGGGTTTAGTACAATTAAATGTTTTTCGCCGACTACAATTCAAAATTTATAATTCAACATTCAAAATAATTCAGAGATAAGGCGCCGTAAATCCAAGTGTCTTCATCCCTGTTTTAACCTCCGGGCAACTGGTAAATAAACTCCATAATAAACCAGTCCGGTAGTTTTCAATCATTATTATCTGCGGGCCCTGGTCGATCGCCAAAAAAGAATCGGCAAACCACGCATCCTTTAAAGAAAAAGCATCTATAAACCCATAATCTTTCCAGAGTTTATCTCCCAGCACATAATAAAAAAACTTCAATGCTTTCATGGATTCTGCAGGTGTGTAAGGCAAAGAAGATATGGCCGCCGTGGGCGCAATCACTCCCACATCATTGGTGGGTGAGCTTGCAGTATATCCATTTTGTATATCACTGGCCGTAAGTCCCCAGCAGGAGTCACTGTAGCCGAAATTACTTTGTGGATTTGTTTTGCAATAACCGTAATTAATAAGCGTATGGTTTTTTGTTTGGGTGGCATAACTGGCATACGTGTCTGCCAATCCATTGGGGTTTATTCCCAAAAATGAATAATGAGAGAAAAACAACGGTCCGCCGTTTGCCGGGCCTAAAGGCAATGGATAACCGTAATAATTAGCGCCATTGACCATACCACCATTCAGGGCCCATCCGTTATCATACACGGTCTTGGGGATGCTGTGAGATGCGGAAGAAGCTGCCAGCACATAGGTGATCAGGCATTCATTCCAGCCCCTTATTTTTACATTCATATCCCAGTTGTTACCCGGGCTCCAGTGCCAGTATAAAACATCCTGGTTATTTTGCCTGAACCAGTCCCATTCTACCCCATTCCACAATACATTGATATTATCACGCAGGGCCGTTTCACCAGCATCTGCTCCATTAAAATACTGTCTTGCGCACAAAAGACCCTGCATGAGATAAGCAGTTTCTACAAGATCCGCCCCATCATCTTTTGCGCTAAAAGGAATGACTGCACCCGTGGTACCATTTAACCAGTGCGGAAACGCACCATGAAATTTATTCGCAGTATTTTTTAAAAACCCTGTTATGGTTTGCATTCTCGACAGGCCCTGCGCCCGGGTAATAAAATTTCTGCTGACGCCGGTTACAATTGCCATGATTCCAAAGCCGGATCCTCCCGAAGTAACTGTTTCTCCCGACGTATTCCGCTCCCTGGCCAAACCACTTACCGGGTGACCAAAATCCCAGAAATATCTAAACGTCTTTTTTTGTATGGTATCAAGCAGATCATTATCTGTTATTGAAGCAAACTTTCTTGAAGAATCAATCTGTGTTATGTAAACTTTATTAATGGCGGCAGTTAAGCTTATCTTTTCAGCAGAATTTAAAGCTGTAGTTATATTAAAAGCATACTTCGTTACATATTTAAGCGGGGATGCGGGTTGAATCAACAGTGTTGAATCACCATTTTGAAAACTGGAAGTTACCGGCAATGAAGTTCCTGCATTTACATCAATCAAACTGACCGCTGCCGCTACGCTGCTTTTCAAAATGGCCGTAGAAAAACGGAGTTTTATAGTTGAAGTAGTTGGTACACCATAAAGGATACTGGTATTGTCGAAGGATAAATCATTAAGAAATACAGCCGTTATATTCAGCGGTTTGGGAACAACCACCGGAGGTGGCGCAGGTGTATCTTCTTTTTTCTTACAGGAAAAAAAACACGAAAAAATAATGCCGGCTATAAAAACTTTCCATCCCCTCATGCTTATTTGTTTGTGGGTTTAAGAAAAACAATATCATTGTTATTTCTTGCCAGTAATAATAATTTTTGATTGCCGCTGTAATTAATCCACCTGGCATCTCTTACCTCACCGTTAACAGCAGGTAAGACAGCTTGTGTATTAAACAGGTTTATTTTATTATCGTAAGCAAACAGTGTTGGGCGCAACGCATCATATCTGCCTTCATAAGGTATTACACCATAGAAATTACCAGCTGCCATATAATTCTTAGTATTCAACTGGCAGAATGAAAATACGGGAGCAAATTGCAGTTCTTCCGGCAAGTCCGATCTTTTAAAATTACCCTTGCCATCATTCATAAAAACAGAAGAACCCAGCACTTCGGCTTTTAATTCTTTATAATCCTTAAACAGATCAAAGAACATAAACTGCACCGTTTTGCCCGCTACTTCATTATAATTAAGATAGGCCTTTTTTAATACCGGCAACGCGCGTTCCAGTTCATCCTTGGCTAAAAATGCATACTCTTTACCGCCAACCGTGTACGCCATCACCTGCTCAACAGAACCGTTTTTATCAAAATCTTTTACATATAATTTAAGCGGACCGTCTTTACCGGCATATAATTTAGAATTATGGCCCCAATTGCCGGCCAATATATCAGTATATCCATCCCCGTTAATATCCGTTACATAAAGCGTTTGCCAGAGACCGGTAGATTGCGGCAATTCTGTCTCTTTCAATGTACCATTGTTATTGATAAATATTTTTACAGGCATCCATTCACCCGCCACTATCAAATCGGGCCAGCCATCATTGTTTATATCAGTAAAAGTGGCGCTGGTGAGCATGCCGGCTTCTTTGAGTCTAATTACGGCAGGCGGCGCCATTTTAAAATTGCCTTTACCATCATTTAACAACAAATAAGAAGACTGCGGATATCCATATGTTTTTGAACCGGCGAAACCACCAATAAAAATATCATTGTCACCATCCTTGTCTATATCGGCAATTGCTACACATGTTTTATTAACTACAATAAGCGGTAATGCACCGGCGGCCAGTATAAAATGGCCAGTTTTATCGTTCATATACAGCCTGTCTGCCAGGTTGGAATTGCCATCTTCATATTCATTGCCACCGCTCACCACATACAGGTCAGGATAACCATCCTTATTGGCGTCAAAGAAAACGGCGTCTGTCTGTTCAGTTCCAGTCGCGGCATTGAATACGGCTGTATCTGCCGGTATAAATTTCCCATCTTTTGTTTGCAACATCATACAGCCCGGTTTACCTTTTGCGCCACATGCAAAAAAATCATCCAGGCCATCTTTGTTTACATCGGCTACCGCCAGTTTTGGTCCACGGGTAGATTCCATATGAGGAAGCAGGTACTGAATATTGAAATCAACAAAATCATTTTCAACATGCTTCCATCCTGCATTTACCTGTTTGCTGATATCTTCAAAGACGGGTTGTGCAGCCGGAAAAAATGAATTGTACTGAAAATCCTGCACAGCGTCTTTCTGCATCACTGTCAGTTGTTTATTGGCAACAGTATTTTTGATTAGCTGGTATTTCTGGTTGGGCCATACAATTAGTATACTATCAATATTTCTGATTGTATCAAGTCCAAAATGTAAACGCGGTTCTGAAGAAGATTGAAAACCACGGGTGAGCATCAGTTGCTGGTATTGCATTTTACCGCCTGTAAACAAATATGCTTTTGCGCCTATTCCACCCGTATTAAGCCCTTCTCCTTTAAATGAAACAGTTAAATAATTTTTCTTTGGGGCATTGTTCTTTAATATGACTGCAGGCGCATTGATACAATTAATCACCAGGTCAAGATTGCCGTCATTGTCTAAATCAGCATACGCGGCGCCGTTAAAATAACCTTTCATATTACCTGTACCCCAGTCATTGCTTACATCCTTAAAATTTACTTTACCATCACCTTTAAACAGGAAAGGGTGAGAAGCGCCATCGGGCATTTTTTCCAGCGCCTGATCATCGTATTTATCGGAGGTGTTTAATTTTTTATGAACATAGAGATTGGAAACAAAACGTATATAATCCAGGTCTACCGGCCGCTTTACAATGCCGGTGGATACAAATAAATCTTTATTGCCATCATTATCAAAATCGGCCAGCAGGGGGCACCAGCTCCAGTCAGTAGCAGCTATGCCAGCCTGTAACCCGATCTCACTAAAGCTATTACCATTGCCATTGTTGCGCTGCAGGCAATTTTTCGAAAACTGGTATTGAAAACCGTTTTTTATGATCTTGTATTTATAGATATCAGCATTTTCATCGCTGCCATAGGTTTTTAGTGTTTTCTCATCTGGTGGCAGCATATCTGTAGTTACAATATCCAGTTGCCCGTCATTATTATAATCTGCAATATCATTGCCCATGCTGAAACGGCTGTAATGATCAAAATGTTTAGCACCACTTTCTGTAAAGGTTACTTCAGCACCCGGAGAGGAGGAAGCCCCGTTGTTGATATAGTAATAATCGTTTTCATGAAAATCATTGCCTACATAAATATCTTCCCAGCCATCGTTGTTGATATCTGCAATGGATAATCCCAGGCCATAGCCAAGATCGCTCTGGTAAATGCCTGCACTTGCTGAGACATCTGTAAATTTTTGCTGCGGGCCATTCATATCGTTCCTGTATAACCGATCCCCGGCAAGTGCATCATATTTTCTTCTGTGACTGGTATCTGCAATGTTTTCATTGGGCTTGTGCGACTGGTTAAGCATATAACAATCCAGATCACCATCATGATCATAATCAAAAAAAGCAACCTGCCCGGTAAATGCTTCAAGATCCAAACCGTATTTTGCGGCACTCTCTGTAAAGGTCACCCCAGCCCGGCCTTCTCCGCCAACATTGGCGGATGGGCCATTATTAATAAACAATTCATTATGGCCTTGCAATCCATGGTGCCCGCTAATGGCAGAAACATAGATATCCAAAAGGCCGTCGCCGTTTACATCGGCCATGGTAACACCACTGCACCAATCGGCAGTGCCTGCCACGCCTGCTTTTACTGTAATATCTTCAAACTGAAAGTTTCCTTTATTAATGTATAGTTTATTGTTGCCCCTGCTATTGGCAGTAAAATAAATATCAGGCAATCCATCGTTATTAATATCGCCGGTGGCAACACCGCCGCCATTGTAATAATACAGGTAGTAAAGAATGCCAAACAGTTCTTTTTTTTCCAGGTTGTTTTCAAAATGAATATTGGTTGAGGCAGCCGGCAGACTGGTAAACAACGTGTTTACCGGTTGCTTACAGGAAAAAAACAATATGCCTGCAACAAAAACAAGCATGTATATGCTGGCAGATCTCATAAATAAGTTGATTGCAAAATTTTATATGCTCATGGCTGGTAAAATATAAAAGGGTTGCAAAATTTATTGGCAACCCTTTTTTTGTATCAATCCGCTTAATTATTTCTTAGTAGTGAACAGGTCAGTAAGTTCAGCGTTTGTTAATGGCCTGTTGTATAACCTTAACTGGTCAAGAGCGCCATGAAATGATTGTGCCCAGCTTTCGGCACCATGGTTTGTGGTAAGAGATGGAACTGTCTGGAACTGGTAAGTACCCAGTACCATTCCGTTAAAATCATTGAATTTAAGTTTACCATATTTACCAGCAGCCAGTACCTTGTTTGAAATAACAGCCACATTATCGGAAAATATGCTGAATTGAGAATTGCTGGCATCATACCGCACAACAATGAATGTCCATTTATTCAGCATTTTTGGAATCTTTATTTCGTTCCATTGTTCATTATCTGCAGAGGCCGCTGCCGCGTTAAACATATGCACTTTTAGAAAACCAGAATCCGATGCATTGTCATAATTCTCAAGAAACAGGTCAAGGTTTCCCCAGAACTGGGTTTTATTGGAAATAGAAAATAAACCCTGTGCGCCGTCTTTAACAGGTCCTATTCCATTCATCCAGAAAGACAATGTGTAACTGCCTAAATTAGAAAGTGTATCCTTTGGCAGGCTTTTAAATCCGTTTGCATATTTAACGGTGTCAGGGAAAGTTTTAAGCAGGATGTACCCGGCTGCGGCTATTTTAGCTGCCTGCCCGGTAACGCCTGCCACATAGGTAACAGCCGCTGCTGTTGCTGATAGTTTATTCTCGCCGGCATCTGTTAAATTATTTTCAAAAGACCAGAAACTTTTTAAATCTGCATAGGGAGGCGGTGGTGGATCTGTTATCAGTTCTTTGAGCTCAGGCCTTGTCATTTTCTGGCAACCGGCAATAGCCAGGCCAATTGCCAGCAAGGCAAATGCGGCTTTGGTTGCTTTTATATTAAGAATCATAATAAGTTAAATTAGTTTGTAAATAATGTGAATACGATGCGCGGTTAACCATAACCGTGCATCGTATGTTATTTGTTTTACCATTCAGTATTTTGCTTCAGCACACCACCGGATAAATCAATGGCTTTCTGTGGTATCGGATAATACCTGCAACGGTTGGTATAGCCCAATCCACTCAGCACAGAAACAGCATCTCCCCAACGTACCAGGTCATAAAACCGGTAGCCTTCCATGGCAAATTCAAACCTTCTTTCATTCTTTATTGCTGTTCTCATTTGCGCCTGGTTTACAAAAGCAACGAGCGGTACAATGGTGCGGGTGGCACCTTTGAAACCACTGGCCCTGTCCCTTATTTTTTCCAGGTTAGCGGCAGCAGTTGCACCATCACCGATTTCATTAGCGGCTTCTGCCAGCATTAATACAACATCTCCATAACGCAATATGCGGTGGTTGATCCATTCTGCTGCCCCGTTGGCTTTTATGAAACCCGTAAACGCACGCATACCCGGGTCGGAATAAACTTTCTTGTTCCAGTATTTTTGTGCAAGACCACCTGAACCATCCGGGCTGGTATAGTTTGGTAAGACAGCACCATATCCACCCTGGTCAGCTCCTCCATCCGATTGACCGGAAAATAAAATAGTCTGGCGTTTCCGGGGATCATTATCATCCCATGCATCTACCAGGTTTTGCGTGGGCGTATTCCAACCCCAACCTAAATTCCAGTCATTGGTAGCACCATTTTGACGAACATTCTGGCAGGTGCCCCAGCCGGAGCCGTTATTGACTTTACTATTGGCCTGGCCATTTGCGCCTACCCATGCATTCATCTCGAAAATAGATTCTAATCCGTTCTTACCATCTCCATTGGTAGCGTCTTTCCATATGTCTGTAAACTTGAGCAAAGAATACTGACCCGATCCTATTACCTGGTTACACAATCCAACTACCTTAGCCCAATTTTGCCTGAACAAATAGCTTTGTGCCCACAGTGTATTGGCAGCACCCTTGGTTAACCTGCCTTTGTACCCGGGACCATATTCATCGGCGGTCACTGGTAAATAATTAGCGGCTACCTGTAAGTTAGAATCAATAAAAGCATATACTTCAGCTACGGTAGATTTTGCTTTTATACCGTCTGCAGGAACAACAATCTGTTTGCTCAGGACTGGCACTTCGCCATAAGTTTTTACCAATTCAAAATAAGAATAGGCCCTGAAGAAACAGGCTTCCCCAATATTACGGAGAGAGGCGGGATCGGTTACTTTTAAAGAATCCGCCGTATGCAGGGCAATATTGGCCGTGTTTATCATTGTATAGCGGTCATTCCAGTAGGTATTTGGCGCCCAATCATCCTTTGTATACTGAAAGGTTTCAAACTCGGCATTTACCTCTTTACCATCATTGATATCACTGCCTTTTTGTGCATCGTCATCACGGATACTATGAAAATCCAGCCAGGGCAAAGTTGAGAAACCTGCATAGGTTCTCAGGATATTATACATACCCAATACCTGGCCTTCGAGTTTTCCCTGGTTCAAATCATCCAGGGTAGATTGTAATGGTTTGCGGTCAAGAAATTTCTTACAACCCACTACGGAAATAAGCATCGGAATTGCCAGAAGCATACTCCAGGTTAAAATTTTATTTTTTTTCATGCCAATGAGATTTTAATGTTTTAAAAAGTTATGTTCAGGCCTGCAGTGGTTACAACGGGTATTGCACCATTTCCATAATCATATCCAAAAGAAGTGGCATCGCCACCGTATTCAGTCGTATATCCAAGATTATGTTTAAATGTTTTCAGGTTTTGAACATTTACGAAAATTCTCAGATCTTTGATTTTTGCTTTTGAGATCATTGCCTTGTTGAAACTATAACCCAATTGTACGTTCCTGATACGGAAATAACTTCCGTCTTCAATATTATAGGAAGAACCATTGTAATTAAACCTATCTCCCTGGCCTAATATTGGCACCCAGTTAGAAGTACCTGGTCCATGCCATCTTTCTAATTTTTCAGCAGAATAATTCACACGCTGGAAAGGTGATTCCAGCGATCCCCATGTTCTGAATATCTCATTGCCATAAACACCCACCACATCAACTCCCAAACTAAGACCCTTGTAGGTAAGACTTATTGATCCACCATACGTAAAGTCTGGCGTAGGGTTGCCGATCATGGTTCTGTCGTCTGAAGTAATTTTTCCATCTCCGTTTACATCGTGGAATTTAAAGTCGCCTGGCCTGTAAGATCCCAGGGAACTGGCATCAGGCGATTTTTGTATTTCTGTATTGCTCTGGTAAATACCATCTACAATATAGCCGTAGAAAGCACCAATGGGCAAACCGGGTTGTGTTCTGCTTTCTGCACTACCATTGTTCTGTGTACTCCTTGATAAAAAACCAGCCGGAAGGTCTTCCGCCAGTTTAATCACTTTATTTTTAGTAAATGTAATATTACCACCTACGTTCAATGTGAGATCCTGAGAAAAATTCTGTGTCCAGCTGGCTGTAAACTCTTCGCCCCAGTTCTTTAAGCTACCGCCATTTACCAGTTCATCCTTTAATCCAATGGCGCCCCTGCTCACGTAGGTCATCAGGTTCTTAGTGGTTCTTGTAAAATAGTTGGCTTCAAAATGCAAGCGGTTCCGGAACGCATTCAGTTCCACGCCTATTTCTTTCGCATCAACGGTTTCCCATTTCAGGTCGGGATTGGCGATATATTCCTGGTCTGCAGCGCTAATCACATTGGTACCAAATACGGCATTTGAACCAGAGGTCAAATTTGGATAAAATGGATAGTTAAGTGGTGTACCATCCAGCTTGGAAGCGGTTTGGTTACCCAAAACCCCAATTGATCCTTTCAATTTCAGGAAATCGAAAATGTGCTGGTCGTTCATGAAGTTTTCCTTGGTGATATCCCAGGCAGCACCGATAGCCCAAAACTGCTGGTTTCGGTTTTTTGGCGGAATCCTTGAAGAAGCATCGTTCCTGAATGAACCGTTCAGGTAATATTTGCCTTTAAAATTATACAATACCCTGGCGAGATAAGAAACAGTAGAGTATTCACTCTGGCTTGAAGTAGCGGAGGTAGTAGTAGGATCTTCAAAGCCATTGGATAAGTACCAGAATCTATCATCATCGGGAATAGGAACCCCTGCCAGGTTTGCAGGCTTCTGACTTACTTTACCCGTTCTGTTGAAATTACCAAAATAATAAGTGGTGAAACCACCTGTAGCAGTCAGGTTATGATCACCAAAGGCTTTCTTAAATGTAAGAACATGGTCCTGCTGGAATTTTCTATAGGTCTGATCATCTTCCTGCACATTGGTAGTCTGGCTGTATAAATAAGGCACATCATTTTTAGGATTATACGCATCATACAAGGGTGTGTACTGGCGTTTATTTACATTACTGATGTCTGCATAGAAAGTAGAACGGAATGTAAAGTATTTGAGAAAATTAATTTCGCCATATACACTTCCAACGTTCCGGTATTCTATGTTTTTGACTTTGTTCCATTCATTATTTACCCTTAGTAAGGGGTTTACAACACCAGAAGACTGAAGGCCAACATCCAACCCTGAATATAAATTGGACATGATGCTATCGCCTCCGTAAGGATTTGCAATCTTAAACAGTTTTGTGCCCGCAGATACCTGGGGTATTACTTTTCTTGCATCATCTAAAACAGTGGTGGCATCATATGGATTGTTCTGGCGGAAAGAATTAAGGTTAAAACCCAGTTTAATATTCTTGCTTACTTTAAACTCATCGCTTAAAGAAAGCAGCATTTTCGTCAATTTTTCATTTTTGATAATACCTTCATCTGAGGTATATCCAAGGCCAAGATTAAACCTGTTCTTTTCAGTACTACCGGAAACGCTCAGGTTATTGGTATTAAAGTTAGCCGTCCTGATAACCGCATTGATCCAGTCTGTATTGGCGGTTAAACCGGTATAATCAAAGGGGGCAGTAGTGGGTGCTGTTGGATCTTCTGCCCTTTCTTCAGCAAACAGCGTTTTAAAACCATCTGCATCTACAAATTTAATTTTATCTACCAGTTTTTTAAATCCAAAAGTAGAATTGAAGTTTACGATGGTTTGTCCAACCCTTGCCTTTTTGGTAGTGATGGCAATTACACCGGTAGCGCCTTTAACACCAAATATGGCCAGTGAAGAAGGATCTTTCAATACTTCTATTGATTCAATATCATTGGGATTGATATAATCTATATTATCATTAAAAATACCGTCTACCACGTACAATGGATGTACCTGGCCGATACTTACCGTACCGCGGATACGGATATCCGGTGCTTTACCGGGTGTACCGCTGTTTACAACCGAAAGACCGGCTACCTTGCCCTGCAATGAAGCAACGGGATTGGTATTGGGTTTATCGGCAATGTCTTTTCCGGAAATTTTTGCAATAGAGCCGGTTAAATCGCGCTTGTTAGCGGTACCATACCCGATTACTACTACTTCGTCCATTTTTTGGGTAGAAGCTACCAGGCTAACTGTGATGCTGGTGCGGCCGCTTACTGAAACCTCTTGTGAAACATACCCTACATAAGAAAATACCAGTATGGCATTATCCGGAACGGTTAAAGAGAAGTTTCCACTGGCATCTGTTTGCGTACCCAGGCTGCTGCCTTTAACTTTAACAGACACGCCCGGCAAAACTTCACCCACCGAAGAACTTACCTTACCACTTACTTTGGTCTCCTGTACATCCACATCCTTGCCGGTAATAACCACCAGGTTGTTTTCCAGGATTTTATAAGATAGTAACCGGTTGGCAAAAAGCTTATCCAATATTTCCGTAACCGGGGTGTTATTGGCATCTACGTCTACTTTTGTTCCGGTTTTTACCGTCTCATCATTATACAAAAAGCGGTAACTGCTTTTTCTTTCAATGATTGACAGCGCTTTTTTGAGCTCGGTAGATTGCAGCTTAAGTGTAATCCTTGTTTGGGAAAACACTTTGGCCGAAACCTGGAAGCATGTTAGCAATAACAAAGCCGTCGTTAATTTCATAATCAGGAGCGTCTTTAAAAAATTGTGCCCCCGGAATAATAAAGGCACCAAATAATTTTTTTTCATACTTTTAATTGAGAGGTGATAGATGAAAAGCCCTTAATCAAAAAGGGCGGTTATGCAATTGTCTTTCTTACCTTACAGGGTGTCGCGGCAACGGCGCCCTGTTTTTGTTTACGTTGGTTTAGTTTGTCTCATACAGCAATGTTTAGTTTTAGCAATTGGTTATTATTTTGATGAAATAATTATTTCATTCTTATTCATTTTATAAGTAAAAGGCGTTATCAGTTGCAATGCTTTTAAGGCCTGCTGAATGGTTTCATTTTCAAAAGTGCCGTTTAGCTTTTTAGGTTTTATGTCATCATCGGCAAAATGGATATTTACCCCGTACCAGCGCTCCATTTTCACCGCCAGGTCTTCAAATGTTTCACTGCGGAAAATCAGTTTATTATCCATCCATGATGTTTCAATGACGGTACTGTCGCGTGGTTCATAAGTAAGGTGGCTAACCATTACTATCGGCTCCTGCCTGGCCATGTCTTTTACCAAAACAGGGTTTATCTTATCTGCATGCTGATTGCTTGCTTCCACCTGTTTTACCGTGTCTTCATTGGCAGTAATCAGTTTCTCATTGGGTTTTAAAATAATTTTTTCAGAAGGCCTGTTTCTAAAGGTTACTTCAATACTGCCGCGTATCAGGCTGGTTTCTGTATTTTTTTCACCGGGAAAAGATTTTACATTAAATGCGGTGCCCAGCACTTTAATATCTATACTGGTGGTATGAATAACAAAAGGATGCACAGGGTTTTTTACCACATCAAAATAAGCTTCGCCCGATAAAGCCACTTCCCTGATGCCATTGCCATATGTTTTATCATAAGAAAGTTTGCTGCCCGAGTTTAGCCAAACCTGGGTACCATCGGGCAATAACAATTTTGTTCTGGAGCCATATTTTGTAGACACTTCGCTTTTATCAGTCTGCGATTTTGCCAGCGTTTTAGCAGTGACCGGAAAGAATAATGACCAGGAGTAATAACCAATGCTGGTTAATAGAAGAAAGGCGAGTGATAAAAACAGGTATTTTTTCCTGCGTGAAGGAAGCGCTGTTTCAAAAGGCTGGTCTTCTTCAGGTTCAATGTTTATACCCAGGTTTTTCATGCGGTCCGCATGTTTGGAGAAAGCAAGGTGGGCGTCTTCTGTATCGGGGGTGGCGTGGTGCCACAGATCTGCCACTGTCTGCATGGGATAATGCATTTCAGGATTGGTCCTCAGCAAATTTTCCAGTTCGCCTAAATCTTCGATAGAGGCTTCGCCGGATAATTTTTTGGCTATCAGTTCCCAGATCTTATTTTTTGGCATGCAATCAGTTGGTAAAAAATACGCGTGTAAAGGTTAAAGACAATCAAATCAGTGAAAACCCCTAAAGGAAAGTTAAATATATTTAGCCTCAGCCCGGTCGGCCTCACCCCTGCCCTCTCCAAAAGAGAGGGAGTTAGAACCCGTTTTATTAGATTGTTTACATACGGTGTTTGCCTGGATTCATTTTTAAATTCGGTTCCCTCTGCACTTCGCCACCTCACCCCCACCCTCTCCAAAGGGAGAGGGAGTTAGAACCTGTTTTATTAAATTGTTTACTCAGGGTGTTTGTTTGGTCGCATTTTATAAATTCAGTTCACCCCTGCACTGACACCTCACCCCGGCTGGCCTCACCCCCTGCCCTCTCCAAAAGAGAGGGAGTTAGAACCCGTTTTATTAGGTTGTTTACTCACGGTGTTTGTTTGGTCGCATTTTATAATTTATGCGGTTCACCCCTGCACTCTCACCTCACCCCCTGCCCTCTCCAAAAAAGGAGAGGGAGTTAGTACCCGTTTTATTAGATGCTTACATACGGTGTTTGTTTGGATTCATTTTATATTTTAGTTCACCTCACCCCAACGGGAGAAGGAAAGCGGAAACGCATCTAATTGAAAGAGTTAGAACCTTTAAGATTGTTTGTTACGGTACAGGCTTTAACTGGATTATATTTTGTTTCGGGCGCCGGAAGGAGCTGCGATGGCTTTGCTCATATCGAAATGGATGGCGGTTCCTATCTTTTTAAGTGCGATAGCTATTTGGCTTTCAACGGTTTTTACCGAGACACCCAGGATATCTGCCACATCCCGGTATTTTAATTCCTCTTCTTTTATAAGCTTAAAAATCAACTTGCATTTGGGGGGTAATTGCTCAATGGCGTCTTTTATGCGGGCTACCATCTCTGCTGTAACCATTAATTGTTCGGGGTCAAAATAAATGCTTTTGAATTCTATACCTGCCTCATCAACGCTATCTGTGAGGTTTTTATTTTGCCTGCTGAGATAATTGAGGGCGGTGTTTTTAACGGCAATAAAAAGGTAGACTTTTAAATTGCTGATGCTATTGATGCGTTTTCTTTTTTCCCAGATATTAATAAACACGTCCGAAACACATTCTTCCGCCTGTTCTTTTGATTTTACCAGGGTAACTGCAAAACGCAGCAAGGGGTTATAAAACGATACAAACAGCTCTTTGTAAGCTATTGAATCATCATTACGAGCAATTTGCTCCTGCAGGTATTTAATTTTGGCGGCGGCAATCATTTCTCCAACTCTTTAATCAGACACAATGTAAACTATACACAATGTAATAACTATTATGTATAAACAAAAAAAACAGGGCGAGTGCTGCTTTAGACCGGGAAAAAAATCCCCCGATTGCCATTACTAAAAATAAAATCTGTAATCAATCATTTTTATAGCCTGACTACTGCTATTTTTTTCTATTTTTGCAGCGCTTTTTACCAAAAGCTGGACCCTTAGCTCAGTTGGTTAGAGCATCTGACTCATAATCAGAGGGTCGCTGGATCGTGCCCAGCAGGGTCCACCAGACTA
>Ga0193753_10000982_pt1 | contig 25587 bp, 21 predicted proteins | sample H1c2metaG_FD_144925 | JGI IMG/M metagenome (GOLD analysis project Ga0193753, IMG submission 144925) | Soil microbial communities from a riparian zone of the East river system, Colorado, United States - H1c2 | ecosystem: Environmental > Terrestrial > Soil > Riparian zone | place: USA: East... | reverse complement strand
CATGTTCACATGTGCCTCGAGGGAGTCGGGACCGATGCCGTCGAACGAAATCCATGCGCCCTGCTTCGCCGCGTCGACGTGCTGCGCCAGATCCGTTTCGTTCTGCGCGTGAATCCAGATCCACGCTGAGGGGTGAACCCCCATCGCCGTGAGGATGGCGAGCTGCTCGAAGGCCGCTACCGCAGGTCCGGTATGGGCGCCGATCGTCATGCCGGTTTCACGATGCGCAATCGCGCCGGCGCGGATCAGCGTTTTCTCCACGTCACTCAGCGCACGCCCATTGAACCCCAGCTTGATGAATCCCGGCCGAACCTCCGTGCCGTCGATACCGTGGGTCCATTCGTCTATCCACCGGCGCGCCAGCATTTCGGGCGAGCTGTCGTAAGCGTATTGCGGCAGGAACCGGTATTCCGCCGCCGCGTAGTTACCCGTGGTGGTGAGGATGTTGAGACCACTGCGCTTCGACAGCTGGCGCAGCAGCCGTACGTCGCGGCCCAGGCCCACGGCCGTCGCGTCGACGAAAGTTCTGCAGCCCTGCGCCCGAATGCGGGCCAGGTACGGCAGGGCGACCTTGACCACCTCATCGCGGTCGTAGCCGGTGGGTTGCCTGGCGCCTTCCGTATGCGGCGTGAAGTGCGCCAGGAGGTGCTCGTGGGTCAGCGTGACGCCCATGCGCGCAGCGCGAATCCTCCCGCGCACCGTCATGACTTCATCGGAACCGGCTCCGGTGCCGCACACGGCGAGTGCGGGAATGCTCTGCAGGAAGACACGTCGTTTCATACAATCCTCTCGCCGCCATCTGAACACTCCACCACAGGGGAGACTTCAAGCATGCAATACCGGATCGGCGAATTCTCGAGACTGGCCGGCGTGTCGATCAAGACGCTGCGGTACTACGACGCCATCGGACTCCTGACTCCCGCCGCCGTCGACGCGCGCACGCTCTACCGCATGTATGCATCGCGCCAACTCCAGGAAATCGCCAGGATCCGCTCGTTGAAAACTCTCGGCGCCTCGCTCAACGAAATCCGGCGAGTGGCCGGCACGCAGGAGTCGAGTCGCAAGCGCGGCGAACTGCTGCGCAAGCTCAGACGCAATGCACTGGGCTCGATCGAGACGGCGCAGCGCACACTGGCCTGGATCGATGACGCGCTCGAAGTCCTGCAGGTCGAGCGCGAGGTCCCCATCATGCTCAAGCATCGCGCCGCGATCCGCGTGGCGTCGGTGCGCGCGCAGGCAAAGACTTACGAGGCCATAGGCGCCATGGAGAACGATTTTCGCCGCACAATCGATCCGTTGTTCGCAGGGCGCGAACAAGGCGTGTTGTGGCACCGCTGCGCGGCCTCGGGAATCATCGAAGGCGAGCCGTTCGCGGAAATCGCCGCGCGAGCGCCGCGCGTCGGCGCTTACGACCTCAAGGAGCTTCCGTCGGCGACCGTGGCCACTGCCTACTGCGAGCCCGATGAAGGCGATGCCATCCGCGTCTATGGCGCACTGGATCGCTGGCTCCACGTTCACGGTTACCGGCTCGACGGACCAAAGCGCGAGATCTACCTCGGTCAGATTCTCGAGGTGCAATTCCCGGTGAGCCCGATCTGAGCCCCGGTCTGAGCTAACAAGTTGCCGGGGAGGATTTCCTCCCCGGCACTCCTGACTTGCCTGTGCCTAGAGAATCTCGATCTGGTCGACGTTCGCCAGGTCCTGTCCGTTCGATTCGAAGCGAATGGTGTTCACCGTGCCGTTGTTGAGCGTGAACGTCACGTTCTGCGTGGCCCACGTGGTCCAGCCACCGGTGGGGTTGAACGTGATGTTCTGCGCCACGCCGTTCACGAGGATTCGCCCCGTGCGGCTCGCCGTGGCGCCGAGCGCATAGCGGATGCGGATGGCATGGCTGCCACCGCCGCGGCCGTCGGCATTGTTGACCTGCGCGCTGCCGCCCGTCGCCGGGAAGTTCGCGTAGCCGCTGCCGATGAACCCGCCGTTGGTGCTCTCGCTGACCGTGCCTCCGGCCAGCACCGAACTCTCGAGCTGATACGTCGGCGTTCCCGGCTGCGGATCCGGCGGCGTGCCACCCACGATCGCGATGTTCGGCGTCGGCGGCGTGGACATGCCGTTGCCGATGAAGAAGCTCGGATGCGGTGGCTGGTTGTACGCGGTGTTTTGCCACGCGATGGCCACGCGGTACTGCGGATCGTGCAGCAGCGTGTAGATGCGATTCGTCGCCACGTTGGTCGTGGTGTAGATGCGCAGCGCGTTGTTGCCCGTCGTGCGCAGCACCACTTCTTCACGCCAGTCGCCAAGAATGTCGCCGCTCAGCGCCGGCGTCGACTTGGTGCCGTTGTTGGAGGTCGTGCCGTCGGCCGTCAGCAAACGCGTGTCGGAGCTCGTGCCGTATTTGTCGACGTGATTGCTGTCCAGCAGCTCGCGAAGGGTGTCGGCGTCCCACCAGACCAAGAAGTTCGAGGAGCCCGGCTTGCGCGAAGACGCCTGCCCGCCCGAGGTGTTGCTGAGACCGGCGACGGCGGCGGACCAGGCCTCGGCCCCCGCGCTCCCGGCGTAGACGTCGCCCGCCACCGCGCGGCCGTTGTCGCAGCCGCAGCTCGGGTGCGACCAGATGATGGACCCGGTGCGGGCGTCCAGCATGTAGTCGGCCAGCTCGGTGGTGGTCTCGCTGGGCTTGAACAGCTCGAGCCCGGCGCGGCTGGGGATGAAGTCGCTCACATGCAGGGCGTCGCCGTGATGGTTGGTGGCCCACATCGCGGTGCCGTTGTCATTGATGCCCAGCGAGCCGAAGAGGATCTCCTGGCGCCCGTCGTTGTCGACGTCGGCAATGCTCATCTGGTGGTTGCCCCGGCCCTCGTAGGTGCTCCCCGCCGAGTTGCTGTCGAACACCCAGCGCTGCGTGAGCGAGCCGTTGCGCCAGTCCCAGGCCGCGATGACCGTACGCGTGTAGTAGCCGCGCGAGAAGATGGCGCTCGGGCGCTGGCCGTCGAGATACGCGACGCCCGCGAGGAAGCGGTCGACGCGGTTACCGTACGAATCTCCCCACGAGCTCACCGTTCCGCGCGCCGGCACGTAGTTAGTCGTCGCGAGGATGGCGCCAGTCTGGCCGTTGAACACCGTGAGGAACTCCGGACCCGAGAGGATATAGCCATCCGAGTTGCGGAAATCCGCGCTCGCGTTGCCGATGACCTGGCCGGTGCCGCTGCGCGTGCCATCCGCGGTCTTGCACATGACCTCGGCGCGTCCATCGCCGTCGAAGTCGTAGACCTGGAACTGCGTGTAGTGCGCGCCGGCGCGGATGTTGCGGCCGAGATCGATGCGCCACAGGCGCGTGCCATTCAGCTCGTACGCGTCGAGGAACACGTTGCCCGTGTAGCCCGCCTGCGAATTGTCCTTGGCGTTGGTGGGATCCCACTTGAGCACGTATTCGAGCTCGCCATCGCCGTCGAGATCGCCGACCGAAAGATCGTTCGCGGTGTAGGTGTACGCCTCGCCCGAAGGCGTGGTGCCGCCGCCGGGAATCTGCAGCGGAATTTCGAGGTATTGCCGCGTCGGCGCGTTGGCCGGCAACGTGAACGCGGCACTGGCCGATTGCTCGACGCCGTTCACCACCGCGCGCACCGTGTACACGTTCGACTGCGTCGTCGGTGCGGAGGTGTCGACGAAGTTGGTGGAAGACGTCAGCGGTGTGCCGTTCAGCAAGGCCGGCGAGCCGCCATTGCTCGAGCGGTACAGGTTGAACGAGGTGCCCGACCCCTCGTTGCCGAACAGGCGCCAGCCCACGTAGACCTGCGAACTGCTGGTGCGCACGGCGACGACGCCGCGCGAGAGCCTTTCCATCTGGAATTGTGCTTGCGCCTGGAACGCAGTGGCGAGAAGCACGGCGCCTAGTGCCGCCGCGGTATTCATCCTTGAGAATTTCATTGGCCGTCCTTGGGCGTTCACACGCCATGTCCTTGGCCGCGCTCGTCAGTCCCCCTCAGCGCGCGCCAATATACGGACGGTGATACCGGTGTCAACCGAGGAATGCCGCATGCTTCAGCCGGCGTGCGCGTTGTCCGATCAGTCCTGCCGGAGCAGTCGCCGCAGCGTCGCTTGATAGGCCTGGGCAATGCCGCCGCGTTCGATGTGCTGGCCGTCCATCACGAGTTTGCGCCCCGCGCGCCACACGCCATCGATGCAGCCCGCGCTGCCCGCGAATATCAGGCTGTCGAGCAGTGCGTCGCCTTCACGGTGCGCAAGCTTCGGCGCATCCGCTTTCAAGGAAACGAAATCGGCGGCGGCACCGTCAGTAATGCCATTGTCGATTCCAAGAGCCTGCGCGCCGCCACGAAGGGCACCTTCGAACAACACGCGACCCGTCGAGCGCGCATCGGCCGCACCGACGACGTTGCGGGCGCGATCGCGCAACCGCTGGCTGTATTCGAGCTGGCGTAGTTCGTCGGCAACGCCGATCGACACGTTGGAATCCGTGCCGATGCCAAACACACCGCCCGCGCCCAGGTATTTCGGCGCCGGAAAGATTCCGTCTCCCAGGTTCGCCTCGGTGATGGGGCATAGTCCCGCCACCGCGCCGCTCGCAGCGAGGCGGTCACACTCCTCATCGTTCACGTGCGTCGAGTGCACCAGGCACCAGCGGCGGTCGACGGCGGCATGATCCAGCAGCCATTGCACCGGCCGCGCGCCCGACCAGGCCAGGCACTGCTCCACCTCACCGGTTTGTTCGGCGGCGTGAATGTGGATGGGCCCCAAGCCCGCGAACGTCACGACTCGCGCCAATTCTTCAGGGCTGACGGCGCGCAGCGAATGTGGGGCGACGCCCAGATTCGCGCCTTCGAGCGAGCCCACGATCTTCCGGCAGGCGTCCATCAGGCGGGCGAACTCATCGAGCGTCGTGATGAAGCGTCGCTGGCCTTCGGTCGGCTTCATGCCGTCGAAACCGCCATGCGCGTAGAACACCGGCAGCAGCGTGAGACCGATGCCCGTGCGCGCAACGGCGGCCGCCACGTGGATGGCCGTCTCCGCCGGATTCGCATACGGCTTGCCGGCCGGATCGTGATGCACGTAGTGAAACTCGCCGACGCGCGTGAAGCCGCCCTCGAGCATCTCCACGTAGGCCTGCGCCGAGATGGCGCCGATGTCCTCCGGCGTCATGCGCTCCACGAAGCGATACATGAGCGCGCGCCAGCTCCAGAAGTTGTCCGCCTCGGGGCCGCGGAATTCCGTGAGGCCGGCCATGCCGCGCTGAAAGCCGTGACTGTGCACATTGCACATGCCCGGCAACGCCACGCCCACGCGCTCGTCGCTCTCCTGCGGCTGCGCATCGCGTTCGAGGTTCGTGAATCGTCCATCCGCAATCTCCACGCGGACGTTCTGCGCCCAGCCTTCGGGCAACAGCGCGGATGTGAAATGAAGCGGCATGTGAATTATTTCTTGCGCCTGAAGTGAATTCGCCCACGCTCTACCCAGGCTTTGCCGGGCTCGGCAACCTCGAGGATCTCGACGAACTCATTGGGTGAGATCACATCGTAGCTCGCGTGCGCCGTGCCGGCGTCGAAAATCAGGTACTCCGCCATGCTCTTGTCGGTATTGAGCGCATAACTCTGGACGCCAAGCCGAAGCATGAAGGTCTTGCGATCCTTGTCGTAGGTGATCGACCCGGTTTGATGACGTATCTCGGGCTTGCGGCCGTTCGTCGCCTCGAATCGCATCGTACTTTGCTCATTGATGAATTGACCGTCCGGCGCGAGCGTGTAGGTCCGCTTGACGGTGGCCTTGCCCGAATCGCCGCTGGCCTCGCCTGCCCAGGTACCGAGCAGGAAACGCACCCGGCCCCAGCGATCGGTCGCTGGATTCACCGGTGAGTCATGCGTGGCGCATGCCGAAAGCGTTGCCAACATCACGAGCGCAAGCCAAGCCTTCACCACGGGTTCCCTCCTGCGATCGGCGCAGTATAGGCGCAGGGTCTGCGCCTCTGGCGGCCCGCGCCACTCATCTATATGGTTCCGCCATGCACTGTGACCGCATCTGGCGCAACGCTCACCTTGCGACACTCGCGGGTAGCGAGGGACTCGGGCTCGTCACCGACGGCCTCGTCGCCTGCCGCGACGGACTCATTACCTACGCCGGCTCCACGCGCGATGCGCCGCAACTCACGGCCGCCGAAGACATCGACTGCCAGGGCCGCCTCATCACGCCCGGTCTCATCGACTGCCACACGCACCTGGTGTACGCGGGCAATCGCGCTCATGAATTCGAGCAGCGTCTGAACGGGGTTTCCTACGCCGACATCGCGCGCAGCGGCGGCGGCATCCTGTCCACGGTGAATGCCACGCGCGCGGCCAGCGAAGAACAACTGGTGGCCGAAGCGCTGCCGCGGCTCGATGCGCTGCTCGCCGAAGGCGTCACCACGCTCGAAATCAAATCCGGGTACGGTCTCTCGCTCGAGCACGAGCGCAAACAACTTCGGGCCGCGCGCGCGCTGGCACGCGAGAGGCGCGTGACCGTGAGCACCACGTTTCTCGGCGCGCACGCGCTGCCGCCGGAGTTCGCCGGCCGCGCCGACGACTACATCACCGAGATCTGCGCGAACATGTTGCCGGCGCTGGTGAAAGACGGCCTGGTCGACGCGGTCGACGCATTCTGCGAACACATCGGCTTCACGCTCGAACAGACCAAGCGCGTCTTCAACGCCGCGAATCTCCAGGGCCTGCGCGTGAAGCTGCATGCCGAACAACTCTCGAACATGCGTGGCGCCGCCATGGCCGCCGCCTTTCGCGCCTTGTCGGCGGATCACCTCGAATACGTGGACGAGCCCGCCGTCGAAGCCCTGCGCGATGCGCACACCGCGGCAGTGCTGCTGCCCGGCGCGTTCTACTTCCTGCGCGAGACGCGCGTACCGCCCATCGATCTGCTGCGCCGGCACGGAGTCGCGATGGCCATCGCCACGGACTGCAACCCGGGCACCTCGCCGCTCACTTCGCTGCTGATGGCCATGAACATGGCGGCGACGTTGTTCCGGCTGACGGTCGACGAATGCCTCATCGGCGTCACGCGTGCGGCCGCGCAGGCGCTCGGACTCTGGCGAAGCCGCGGTACGCTCGAGCCTGGCAAGCAATGCGACCTCGCCGTCTGGGATGTCGGCCGGCCCGCGGAGCTGGTGTACACCATGGGTGCGAATCCCCTGCACGCGCGCGTGTGGAAAGGCGAATGAGCGTGCCAGCGCAACACGAATGGCTGGCGATTCACCACGGCGAAGCTCCACTGCTGGTGAGCTTCCCGCACACGGGCACCGAGATTCCGGCCGCGATCGAAGCGAAACTCGTCTCGCCCTGGCTCGCTCGCAAGGACGCGGACTACTGGGTGGACGTGCTCTATGACTTCGCGCACGACATGGGCGCCACCACGCTGCGCACCGCGCTGTCGCGCACCGTCATCGACGTGAATCGCGATCCTTCCGGAGCGTCGCTGTATCCCGGCCAGGCCACCACCGGCCTGTGCCCCATCGACACCTTCGACGGCGAACCGCTGTACTTGCCCGAACACGAGCCCGACGCCACCGAGATCGCGCGCCGCCGCAAGGCCTACTACGACCCCTATCACGCCGCGCTCAATTCCCAGCTGCAACGCCTTCGCGCCCGTCATGCGCGCGTGGTGCTGTTCGACGCGCATTCCATTCGCTCGCAGGTGGCACGCCTGTTCGAAGGAACGTTGCCGCAGTTCAACATCGGCACGAACAACGGGGCGACGTGCGACGCCGTGCTGACCGCGCGCATCGAGAAAATCTGCGCCGCGTCCTCGTTCGACCACGTGATCAATGGCCGCTTTCGCGGCGGCTGGATCACGCGGCACTATGGCAAGCCGGAAAACGGCATCCATGCGGTACAAATGGAGCTTGCGATGCGCGGCTACCTGCGCGAACCGGAAGAGAAACTCAGCGAAGCAAACTGGCCGGCCCCGCTCGACGATGCGCATGCCGCCACGCTTCGTGTCGCGCTGCGCGACATCCTGGACACCTGCGTCACTTTTGCCACTGGTAAATCCGCATGACCCGTACCGATAAATCACGCGTCATCCGCGCGGCCCGCGGCACCATGCTCTCGGCGAAGAGCTGGCTCACCGAAGCGCCGCTGCGCATGCTCATGAACAACCTCGACCCGGCCGTAGCGGAGCGCCCCGAGGAACTCGTGGTTTATGGCGGCATCGGCCGCGCGGCGCGCGACTGGGAGAGTTTCGATCGCATCGTTGAAACCCTGAAGCGCCTCGAGGCCGACCAGACGCTGCTCATCCAGTCTGGAAAACCTGTCGGTGTCTTCCAGACTCATGCGGACGCGCCACGCGTGTTGTTAGCCAACTCCAATCTCGTGCCGCGCTGGAGCACCTGGGAGCATTTCAACGAGCTCGACCGCAAGGGCCTCATGATGTACGGCCAGATGACGGCCGGCTCGTGGATCTACATCGGCTCGCAAGGCATCGTGCAGGGCACCTACGAAACCTTCGTCGAGATGGGACGCCAGCACTACGGCGGCAGCCTCGCGGGCAAGTGGTTGCTCACCGCGGGCCTGGGGGGCATGGGCGGCGCGCAGCCGCTGGCGTCGGTCATGGCCGGCGCGTCGTGCCTCGCCATCGAATGCCAGCGCTCGCGCATCGACATGCGCCTCAAGTCCGGCTACCTCGACCACGCCACCGACAACACCGACGAAGCGCTGAACATCATCGAGAAATCCTGCGCCGACCGGAAGCCGGTATCCGTGGGCCTGCTGGGCAATGCAGGCGAGGTGCTTCCTGAACTGTACCGGCGCGGCGTGCGGCCCGATCTGCTGACGGACCAGACCTCGGCCCACGATCCCGTCAATGGCTATCTACCCATTGGCTGGACCGTCGAGAAATGGCTGGCGGCCCGCATCACGGACCCCGCCACGGTCAGCGCGGCCGCCAGGGCGTCCATGGCGTCGCATGTGCACTCCATGCTCGATTTCCAGAAGGCCGGCGTACCCACGGTCGACTATGGCAACAACATCCGCCAGGTGGCGCTCGAAGAAGGCGTCAAGAACGCATTCGATTTTCCGGGCTTCGTGCCGGCCTACATTCGCCCGCTGTTCTGCCGCGGCGTCGGGCCCTTCAGGTGGGTGGCCTTGTCAGGCGACCCCGAAGACATCGCGAAGACCGACGCCAAGGTCAAACAACTGTTGCCCGACGATGCGAATCTGCATCGCTGGCTCGACATGGCGCGCGAACGCATCCAGTTCCAGGGCCTGCCCGCGCGCATCTGCTGGGTGGGGCTCGGCGACCGGCACCGGCTCGGGCTCGCCTTCAACGAGATGGTGGCGACGGGTGAACTCAAGGCGCCCGTGGTCATCGGCCGCGATCACCTGGATTCAGGATCGGTCGCATCCCCGAACCGCGAAACCGAAGGCATGCGCGACGGGTCGGATGCCGTCTCCGACTGGCCGTTGCTCAACGCGCTGCTGAATACCGCCTCGGGAGCCACCTGGGTTTCGATTCATCATGGCGGCGGCGTGGGCATGGGTTTTTCGCAGCATGCCGGTGTGGTCATCGTCTGCGACGGCACGCAGACCGCCGCAAAACGTATCGCGCGCGTGCTGTGGAACGACCCGGCGACGGGCGTCATGCGCCACGCGGACGCGGGTTATGAGATCGCGATCGATACCGCGCGCCAACACAGCCTGGACCTGCCAGGAATCCTGCCTCGCTAGGTGCTCAAGAGCTTCCGGCGACGCGTGATCATGGCGGCGGCGACACCGAATGCCAGCAACCCGAGCGTTGCCGGCTCGGGCACCGCGGCCGTACGACCGGCTGCGGTCACGGCGAACAGCGTCCGCTGGGAGCTGGTCTGCTGACACCGCACGCCGGTGCAATCAAAAACGAAATCGCTCAGAAATACGCTGGCAGTCAATGAGTCCGGCAGCGGCAGCGAAGCGAGCTGGGTGAGATCGAAGCCTGGCGAAAGGTCGAACCACGACGTGGCCAGTTCGGGATTGTCGAAGGCCGCGAACGCCGCGACAAAACTGAACGACAAATTACGCGTGGCCACAGGGCCGAGTGGCGTGAAATCTTCGGAGGAGGTGCTCACGTTGAATTGGTCAGGCGCGAGCCTCGAGCAACCTTCACCGCAGGACACCACGCCATTGGAGTCGAGGAAGCTCGCATTCGCCCGGTTACTGGCGTACGGCGCGACATCGATCGATTCGCCATTGATGAAGAGACTCGAGGTCACGGCGCCGGGCAGCAGGGAACTGAATCCGAGCCGGTCCCCGATGTCCGTAGCAGCAGGCACGCCAGCGCCGAAGAGATCGGTGTCGACCGTGAATTGCGCGTTGAACGACTGGCCCGCCGTCGAAAAATCGGGGGTCAAAACCCCAGTTGTGAAATCTATGACGCTGACCTGGGCGACCGTTCCACTGAAATCGAAAGTCACGGGGATCGCATTGGCCGGCGCGGCGCTCACGATGACAGCGGCGGCAAAAATCTTCGTCCATTGAGTTTTCATGTTGTTCTTCTTCAATGAAGGACTGCGCGCAACTCTAGCAGCGCCGCGCACGAAGCCAGCACAAAATTTACATAACTGCTACCCTCGCGCCACCACTCACCCACCGGAGCGCAGCCATGAGCAAGGGATTGGACCAGAAGAAGAACCAGAAGAAGAAGGCTGCGAAGACGCCCGACGAAAAGCGCGCGGCGAAGAAGGCCAAGAAGGCCGAGCGTTCCTTCATTCAGCGTCCCTGAGATTCGCTGCCGCTGGCCGAGCTACTTCAGGCTGAGCTCGAGCCGCACCTTCCTGTTCTCCGTGGGCGCCGAAGGATTGGCGCCCAGGATGAAGACGCGCGTCGCGTCGAGCGTACCCGGCCCCAGCAACGCGTCCTGAATCGCACGCGCGCGCGCCTGGCCCAGTTGCTCGAGATCCGTGTCGGTGACCGCGTGCTTCTGCGCGATCGCCTGCTCCAGTTCCACACTTGCGGGCCCAATCGCCTCGGGCGTGCGCTCACCCTTGCGTTGTGCATCGAGCGCCAGCGCGGCCGGCGGCAATGCCGTCTTCGCACCGTAGTCAGCGCGGTACTGCGTCATCAGCAATTCGAAGCGCTGCGCCGGATCGGCCATCGCCAGCGCATGCGACTTCGGTAACGTCCGCAGCAGCCCGTCGAGCCGGCTCGTTGCGATGGACGCGCGATCGAGGTCCGGCGAATACGTGGTCGGGATGTCCAGCTTCAGGCCCGGCCGCTCGGTCAACGCCCTGGTGATGGAGACGACCTTTTCCTGCGCCGCCGGATCGAGCGCGGCGCTGCCGGCGTCGAACTCGATGATGTTCATTTCCTCGCCACCGCCGAACAGGCGGCCGAGCAACGCGAACGGCGCGGTCGCGGCCTTGGAGATGAGGCCCACGAACGCCTTCCAGATGAGCGGCCCCATGCGGAACTTCGGGTCGTCGAGGCTGCCCGTCATGGGCAGGTCGATGTCGATGACGCCGTTGCGGTCCTTGAGCAGCGCGACCGCGAGCTTGAGCGGCAGCCGCACGGCATCTTCACTCTCGACGCGCTCGCCGAGCTCGAGCTGATCGATGACGAAGCGCTGCTTCGCGGTCAGCGTGCGATTCTCGACCAGATAGGCCACGTCGATGGACAGCTTGCCCTTCTCGATCTTGTAGCCGGCGAAGCGGCCGGAATACGGCGTCACGGAGGTCATTTCCACGCCTTTGAAACTCACTTTGAGATCGGTGTACAGCGCCGCGGACAGGAGGTTGATGTCACCGTCGATCCTTGCCGGCGCGTAGCGATCCACCTTGCCTTCGAACTGCACCCTGGCGCGCGACCTGGGGTCCGACGACAGCCCGAGAATGCTGCCGTTCATGCTCTGCAGGTTCACGGCGTAGTTAGGCTGGATCCAGAAATCGGCGAAGTTGGCGGCGCCGTTGACGATGCGCACGGCTCCGATGCTCACGCGCAGCGGCGGCGGCTCGGCCGCGTGCGGTCCCTCGCCCTTGTCGACCGTCTGCAGCGGAGCGGGATTGCTGCCGCTGGGCGCGCTCAGCACCTTGCTGACGTTGATGGATTGATCGGGCGCGATGATGAGCCGCGCATACGGTGCATTGGCCGCCACCGTCTCGATGCGCAGGCGCGTGGGCTCCGTGGAATATTCGAGCCCGGTCACGCGCAGCCGGTCCCAGGTGATGAATTCCTGCTTCAGCGCGTTATCGATGGTGTGCAGCTTCGCGACTTCGACCATGCCGCGGATGTCGAGCGCACTCGCCTCGCTGCGCTTCAGATCGAGCGCGGCGCCGAACGTGCCTCGCGACAAGGTCATCTGCGTGTACGTACCGAGATAGGGCTGCAGCGAGGCCAGATTGAAGTCGCCGATGTCCACGTGCATGGCCAGCGCCGGCGTATCCAGCGCCACCCGGCCCTGGGCGGCGAGTTTCGCCTTGCCGTCGATGCCCAGCGCCGCATCGATCTGCACCTGCGTGCCGGGCGCATTGCTGTAACCGCTCACTTTCACGTCGATGGGCGCGAGCTTGAACGTGGCCGCCGGTTTCACGAGGCCATCCTCGATGTCCAGGCTGGCACCTTCGATGGCGATGTCCGGCGCGCTCAGAACCCACGGCGGTGCTGCTTCCGCGGAGGCCGGAGCCGGCACCTCCGCCGGAGTTTCGCTTGCCGACGGCGCTTCGCCCTCGCCCAGCAACGACGGCAGGTTGATGCCTCCCCGCGCATCGCGCCGTGCGCGCAGCGCAGCGCCCGACAGGCTCATCCTTTCGACGTCGACACGCCGCTGCCGCAGGTCGAAGTGCGTATTCGCGATCTGCAACTTCGCGAGTTTCACGTCGTCCGCGGATTGATTGGGACCGTGCAGCGCGACGTCGGTCGCGGTGACATCCTTCACATTCAGCTTGAGGCCGGATTCGCGCGCCGAGAATTCGTACCCGCCCTGGAGGTTGATCATGCCGCTGGTGAGCTCGAACGGCAGCGCGTCGCGGAGGTAAGACCACAACGTCGTGGCGCGCAGGTTCGCGATTTCGAATTTTCCGCTCGAGGTGAATGGCGTGGTGGCGAAGGTGCCATCCCATGAGAAACGCTCGTCGTTCACCGACGCCGCACGCAGCGCGTAGAAATTGCCGGCTTCGCCCGTGGTGGCGAAATCCCGCAGCTCGAAGGTGATGGGAGCGAGGCGTGTACGGAATACCGACGCGCGTGCGCGATCTTCGAAGTCGATGCGCCCCGACCTCACGCCCAGCCGTTCGATGAACAGCTTCAGTGGCTCGGCCGCGTCCGCCGCTTTTTCCTCGGGCGTGGCGAATGGCCGCGCGAGATCGACGAGGTTGAGCGTGCCGTCCTTGCGCACGACCACGTTCGTGAACGGCTCCGTGAGCTCGATCGCCGCGAAGCTCGGGCCTAAACGAAACACCGATGACACATTCAGATCCACCAGCAGATCGCGAAACCCCACCAGCGGCTGCCCTTCGGTATCGGGAAACGACAGGCCCGAGACTTTCAGCACCAGCGTGAACGGATTGAACTGGATCTCGCCGATGTCGATCTTGCGCCCGTATTCCTTCGCCACGAACCCGGTGGCCTTCGAATGCAACAGGCGCGGCACGCCAAAGAAGCCAAACAGCGTGTAGGCCAGGACGAGCGCGAGCACGCCTGCGATGACGATGATCCGGGCACGTGTGAAGAACGTCATGAATGCCGCCATACGCTGCGATTACACCTGATTTTTATGGATCCGAGCATGGGGCCAATGGCCTATACAGTGCCGCGGGCTGGCGCTTGCTGTGGACATTGTGTCGCAATGTAGGCTCCGCGGCATGGCCAAAGGGTCCGCCACCATTTTTATCGAGTGCCGCCGGTGCGGCCACAAGGGCCAACGCGAAATCGCGTTCCTGCCATTGCCACCCGAGGCGCGCTGGCGCTGCTCGAAATGCCAGAACCGCGACGCCAGTTCGATCAAGGTGTGGCACACGGGCGGCGCCTCCTCGGCGCGCGTCATCTCGTTCCCCAAGGGAAACCGTCGTAGTTAGGTTCGCGCTGGCGATGCGTGGCTCCGCAGGAGCAGCATCGACGGCGGCGAAGCGCACGGCATTTCCCTTGAGCTCGGAATGGCGCTCGAACGCGAGCTGAATTCCAACCCGGGTGACCACGCGCTGCCCGTTCGCGTCATGTTCATCCCGGTCCGGCGCGACCGCCTGCTGCCGTCGCTCATCGAAGGCCGCGGCGATATCGCCGCGGTCAACATGACCATCACGCCCGAACGGCTGCAGAAGGTGGACTTCAGCGCACCCTTTGCGGAAGGGGTCAGCGAGGTGTTCGTCACTTCCAGCAAGAGTGGCACACCCGCATCCGTGTACGACCTCTCGGGCCGAAGCGTGTTCGTGCGCCGCAAATACCACGGCGGCTCCCACGCCCGCTTCCACGCGACGCGCTCATCGTTCGCGGCGTCACTAACACCTCAGATTTGGGAGCCAACCATGTTGAAGCCGTTTTTTGCGGCGTTGAGCCTTGCGGCCTGCGCCTTCATTACACCCGCGCACGCGGGCAACTCCGCGGGTTATCGCGACGATGACCCGGCTGTCGTCACCGAGTGGAACAGCATTGCCGAGGGGGTCATTCCCGCTTCCGCCGGTGTCACGCTGCCCCGGACCTACGCGATGATGCACATCGCGATGTTCGATGCGGCGAACTCCATCGACGGCGGCTACACCGCCTATCGCGTGCGCGTGCCGGCGTGGCATGGCGCATCGCGTGAAGCGGCCGCCGCCCAGGCTGCGCACGACGTGCTGACGGCGCTGCTGCCCGCAGGCAAGGCTGCCTACGACACCGCGCTCGCCACACGCCTCGCAAAGATCCATCCCGCCCGCGCGCAACTCGGCGTGCAGGTGGGCCGCGACGTGGCCAGGAAGATCCTGGAGTGGCGCAGCACCGACGGCTGGTCGACGCCGCAGACGTTCACGCCGCCGGCACTGCCCGGCGTGTGGCAACCGACGCCCCCGGCCTTTGCGGCGGCGGGCTTCGTGCAGGCGGGTGACGCCAAACCCTTTGGTCTGCCCACGCCTTACTACTACCTTCCGCGCCGGCCTCCATCCCTGAACAGCCAGGAATACGCGGATGCCGTCAACGAGATCAAGGCCATCGGCGGCGTCGCGAGCACGGTGCGCACCGAGGAGCAGACGCTGCAGGCGCGGCTCTGGGCCAGCGTCGGCTACAAGGAACTGTGGAGCGGCGTGTGGAACCAGGTCACGCGTTTCCTCGCGCGGGATCGCAAGCTCTCGCTGATCGAATCCGCGCGGCTGTTCGCGCTGGTGAATGCCACCATGCAGGACGGCGTGCAGACGGCGCAGGCCAGCAAGTTCGTGTTCCAGCTCTGGCGCCCGGTTCATGCCATCCAGCGCGCGGGTGAAGACATGAACCCGCTGACGGACGCGGACCCGACCTGGATGCCGTTGCTAACTACTCCGCCCTACCCGTCGTACGCCGGCAACATGGCGTGCATCGGTGCGAGCGCGGCCCGAGCGCTGGCGCTGTACTTCGGCAGCAACGACATCCCGGTAACGGTTCAATGGTCGAGCACGGATGGAATCAACTACGTGGCGCGTCCGTTTGCCGGCTTCTGGCAAATCGCGGAACACCAGGCGGCGAGTCGTGAATACGGCGGCATTCACTACCACTTCGACACGACGGCGAGCCAGGAAGTCTGCCCGAAAGTAGCCGGCTACATCTTTGCCAACTACATGCGGCCCAAGCGGGGCTGAGCAGTTCTGAAAAGGGCGCCTCACTAACAAGAGGCGCTCTCTTTCTATTTGGCGGGTTCTAGCTGGCGGGTCTGCGCGGTACGCTGCTGGCCCAGGCCGGCGGCGCGCCCGAGGCGCCGAGCTCGGTGCTGGCCTTGCGCAGGGACGCGATCAACGCGTTGATCTGCGGCACCTGCTCCTGGTGTGGGGCGGTGGCGAGGCGCTCTTTCATGCGCTCGAGCGTTTCCGCGAAGTCACGCAGGCGCTTCGAGGCGTTCACGTGGTCTTCCATGGATGCGGTGACCGACTTCTCGATGTTGTGCAGGTGGCCGAGCATGCGCTCGAGCGTGCCGGCATCACTGCCGCGCGGGTCACGCGCCTGTTCATGTTTGAAGACGATTCGGAGCAGGTTTCGGGCCTGTTCCACGGGATTCGGCTGCCGGGCAAGTTCACTGTTCATTGGGCGGCACAGTGGCAGCGGCGCGCGGGGTTGTCTATCAGAATTTCAGCCGGATTCTTCGGGCGGACGGAGCTTCCGGAAAGCCCGCCAAAGGAGGATGTCATAGAGAATTTTCAAACTCGCCCCCACCACCAGAGGGGCAGCTAACGAAGTCCCGGTCATTAGGAGGCCGGCAATCGCCGGCGCCACCGCCCAACCGGCCATGCGCACCAGGTGGGTGATGCCGGAGGCGAAGGTCCGCTCCTCCGGGCGCACCACCGCCATGACATACGACTGGCGAGTAGGCACGTCCATTTCCACCAGGGACTCGCGCAGCAGGAACAGTGCCGCGGCAACCGGGAAACTCGGCATGAAAGGCACGGTCAGCAGCAGCACACTCGATGGGATATGCGTGAACACCATGGTGTTCACGAGACCCATGCGGCGCGCCAGCCAGGCCGCGGCAAAATGTGAGAGCGCATTGGCAATGCGTGCCACGAAAAACAGCAGGCTGACGGTCTCGAGGCCAACACCGAATCGTTCGTAGAAGAAATACGCCAGCAGCGCGGTGGTGAGGAATCCGCCGCCGATGGCGTCAATGGCGAACAGTCCGCTGAGCTTGTACAGAACCTTGCGCGTGCCCGGGGACACCGCAACGCTCGGGGCGCGCGGAGCTTCGATGCGATCTGACAGCCGCAGATAGGCCAGGAACGGCAACAGCGACAGCGCCCCGTAAATGAAGACCGACGCCTGCAACGAATGCGGGGAATCGAGCGTGGTGAAACGCTGCAGCAGCACCGGCGCCGCGGCGAGCAGCGAACCGACCGCGTGGCCGATGTCCTGCAGCACGTTGTATTGCGCGAATGCCAGCGTGCGCTGCGCGTCGGTCACGGTGGCGGGTAACACCGATTGCTCCACCACCAGCGCGGCGCCTCGATCGCGCCCCATGCCATTGACCATGCCGAGGAACGCGGCGACACCGAGGGCAAACGGCGACATCGATACGGCCAGCAATACCGCGCCGCCCACCGTGAGCGCGGTGATCACCAGCAGGGTTCGCCGCCGGCCGAAGCGCTCCGAAAAGAACGTGACCAGCAGCGTGCCAAATGCCGCCCCGGCCAGCCCGAGAGCGATGACCACCCCGATCGCATCCGCGTCGAGCGCCAGGCTCGCGAGGTAGATGCCGAGCAGCACGCCCATCATGCCGGTGGCCACGGAACGCGCCAGCACGGCGGTGTACAGCCATTGGCGGTCGTGTGTTTCCGCGTCGTTCACCGACTCATTGTATGCGGCGGCAACGTCGCGATTGATATTTCGACAATAGTCGTAATATCGTACGCCCCATGAAAACCGCGAATGTCATCGACGCGCTCGGCGCACTGGCGCATGAATATCGCCTGGCCATCTATCGTCTGCTCGTGGAGCAGGGTCCCACCGGCCTCCCGGCAGGTGTCATCGGTGAGCGCGTGGGCCTGGTGCCCTCCTCGCTCACGTTCCATCTCAAGTCACTGCAACGCGCGGGACTCATCACGCAGCTGCGCGCGAGCCGGCAGCTCATATACAGCGCCGATTTCGGCGTGATGAACGCGCTGGTGGGATATCTCACCGACAAGTGCTGTACCGCGGGCGATGGATTCTGCGCGCCAGAGTGCAAACCCATGGTCATTGTGAAACCACCCCGGCGCCGGAAGGTCGCGTGAACGAAAAGCCATTCAACGTCCTGATTCTCTGCACCGGCAATTCCGCGCGCAGCATTCTCGGCGAAGCGCTCATCAATCATTGGGGCCGCGGCAAGTTCGTCGGATACAGCGCCGGCAGCACTCCCAAGGGCAAAGTGCACCCCATAGCGCTCGAATTGCTCAGGCAATTGAAAATGCCCACCGACGGCATGCGCAGCAAGAGCTGGGACGAGTTCGCCAAGCCAGGCGCGCCCAAACTCGATTTCGTATTCACCGTCTGCGACAACGCCGCCGGTGAATCCTGCCCGTACTGGCCAGGGCAGCCGATGACGGCGCATTGGGGTGTCGAGGATCCCGCCGCGGTTGAAGGCACCGAGACGGAAAAGTGGCTGGCCTTCCGCAACGCATTTCGCGAGCTCGAAAATCGCATCAAGGTGTTCACCGCTCTGCCGATTCGCACGCTCGATCGCGCCAAACTGCAGGCCCACCTTCACGCCATTGGCAACAGCTCGACCAAAGAAGGCGGCTGACATGCGACGCGAGCTGGCTGCGGAATTCATCGGCGCGCTGCTGCTCACGGCCGCGGTCGTCGGCTCGGGAATCATGGGAGAGCGACTCGCCGGCGGCAATGCGGCGATCGCCCTGCTCGCGAACACTGCCGCCACCGTCGCGGCGCTCGCTACGCTGATCGCCGTGTTCGGCCCCATCAGTGGCGCCCATTTCAATCCGGTGGTCACGCTGGTGGCGATGTTTCAGCGACAGGTCTCTCTCCCGCGAACCCTCGCCTTCCTCGGCGCGCAAGTGGCGGGATGTTGTGTCGGCGCGATGCTCGCCAACGTCATGTTCGAACTTCCGGCGATCCACGCGTCCACACATGTGCGCACGGGTGGCGCGCAGTGGTTGTCGGAAGTCGTTGCCACTACCGGCCTCGTATTCATCGCCTTCAGCTCACCATCAGTTTCCGCCGCCGCATGGCGCATTTCCGCATGGATTGGCGCGGCGTACTGGTTCACCGCCTCCACTTCCTTTGCGAACCCGGCGGTCACCATCGGCCGTTCACTAACCGACACTTTCGCCGGTATCCGGCCCGCCGACGCGCCCGGATTCATCCTGGCGCAGTTGGTCGGCGGCGTCATGGGCGCGATGCTCCTGAAGTTTTTCACCGAACGCAGAGTGCTCGCATGACTGATGCCATCACGCGAGCGGCGCGCTTCAATCGCGACTGCGACTGCATGAGCGCCGATGTACCAGCTTTGCAGCATCGGCTCGATGCCACGCTGGGCAGTGCGGGAGTCTCCAAGCCGCTGGCCGACAGTCATCCGAACCTGTTCTCGGCAACGCCGGTGTTCCTGGCGCGCGCACATGCATTGCAAATGCAAAGCGTGATCGCCGCGATTCAAGCGGTTGCCGCGCTCCCCGCCTACCGGGAGGAAGTGCTGGCTCGCGCTCCGGCCATCGCCCGCGCGGCGCCGGCAAGCCTCGGCGTGTTCTTCGGTTTCGATTTCCACATCGATGCGGAGGGTCCGAAGCTCATCGAGATCAACACCAATGCCGGGGGCGCTTTGCTGAACATCGAGATGCGCCGCGAACGACAAGCCTGCTGCGAGCCCGCGACGGCTTATCTGCGCGATGAGCCGTCCGTCGAGCTCCTGGAATCGTCCATCGTCGACATGTTCATGCACGAATGGCGACGCGCGCGCGGCACGGCGCCTGTTCGCACGATCGCGATCGTCGATGACTCGCCCAACGAGCAGTACCTGTTCCCGGAATTTCTGCTGGCGCAGAAGGTGTTCGCGGCACGCGGCCTGAATGCCCTGATCGTCGACGCGCGAGAACTCGCCATCGATGCCGACGCGCTCACGTGGCGGGGTCAACGCATCGACCTCGTGTACAACCGCAGCACCGACTTCTACTTCGCCGAACCCGCGCACGCGGTGCTCGCCGCAGCCTATGCCCGCGATCTCGCGGTCGTCACGCCGCACCCGCACGCTCATGCTGTGTATTCCAACAAGCGCAACCTCGTCATCCTCAGTGACCCGGACTCGCTACGCGCGATGCAGGCCGCGCCGGCCGACATCGAAACGCTGGCCGCGTCGATCCCCACGACCCGGCTCGTCGCCGGCAGCGACGAGAGCTGGTGGTCGGACCGCAAGCAATGGTTCTTCAAACCGTCTTCGGGCTTCGGAAGTCGCGGCACTTATCGCGGCGACAAGATCACGCGACGCGCCTTTGGCGACCTCATGCGCGGAGATTACATCGCGCAAACCAATACGCCACCCAGTGAACGCCGGCGCGGAGAATCGTCTGGCGAGCGCTTCAAACTCGACGTGCGCAGCTACGCGTATGACGGCGTTCAGCAGCTGCTCGCGGCGCGGCTCTACCAGGGCCAGACAACCAACTTCCGCTCTGCGGGTGGCGGCTTCGCACCCGTGTATCTGCTCGATGACGTCTCGCCGCCGGTCTCTTCAGGGTCCGCGAATGTCGCCTCGCGATTGAGTGCGCCCGCGAAACCCGGTTGCCAACAACACGATGATGGCGCCTAACATGCCCCCGAGATGCGCGAAGTGCGCCACGCCCTGGCTGGTGCCGAACACGCCGCTCAGTAGTTCGATGGCCGCGTAACCCGCCACGAGAACCCATGCCTTGAGGGGGATGGGCACCGGTATGACGTAAACGCGGCTGTGAGGGAACAGCGCGGCAAACGCCAGCAGCACGCCGAATACACCGCCGGACGCGCCGACCGTCGGTACGACTCCCTGGTCGACCGCCATCGTGACCACGACCAGCTGAACGAGACTTCCCGAGAGCACCGAGGCGAAGTAGAGATACGTGAACCGACGCGAGCCCATCGCCCGCTCGACCATGCCGCCGAAGACAAACAGCGCGTACATGTTGAGCAGGATGTGTAGAAATCCGAGGTGCAGGAAACCCGAAGTGATGAGTTGCCACGGTTCGAAACCCACGCTGCCCCCGTCTGGGGTTCTGAACGACCCGAGCGGCCATAACGCAAGGTGGATGACCAGCCACTCTTCAGCGACTTTTGTCAGGCCAAACATGGCCACGTTTGCGATCAGCAGCCAGCGAACGACAGGTGTCATGGGCGCTTCGCGTATTCCGCATCGAAGCGCGCTTCGAGTTTTGAGTGCACGCCCCGCATCTGGTCCACCACGCGCTTGGCCCAGTCGTAGTACTCACGCTTGCGCTCGAGCGACCAGCCGGCCGGCGGCGCGCCATCGATGTCGCTCACGTTGGCGATCTTGTCGGCGATCTTCACGAGCTTGGCTCTCTGGCTGATCTTCGCGGCCTCGTCGACCTGCGCCTGCTTGCGTTCGAGCTTGGTCAGCGCCTTGTCGTCGGAGCACTCCACCACGATGTTTGCAATCTCGTGACCGAACACGATCTCTATCTCATCGTGCGTGGTGTCGGTGTCTTCGATGGTGTCGTGCAACAGCGCGGCGGCCAGCACGACCGGGTCTTCGATGTCCGCCTGCACCAGGATGTAGGCAAGCTGGATCGGATGATTGATGTAGGGCGACGCTTCCGCGTCCTTGCGACGGCCGTTGCGGTGTTTCTCCGCCGCGAACGCCGCAGCCTGAAGCACGAGTTCCATGTGGGTCGGCATCGTTGAGAATTCCTTAAGACGTGTTTCGTACAACTCGGCGCTGGCATTGCTCGCGGGTGACATTCTCTGCTTCACGCTTTCGCATGACTACCCCGAAAGGGATAGGTCACCCCCATCCGCAATAGCCCCTGTTCGTGCCTCACCCGGTCCATGTGCCGGAGACGCCCGAAGCGGAGGATATGCCTCACAACCTGACGGGAGAGTCACTGTGCCTTCGATCAACAAGACTTCAATTGTCCTCACTCTTATGACCCCACTCGCTGCGATGATCCTCGCCTCCTGCGCGCGCAATGAAGCCGCCGAAACGCCGGCCGCGCCTCCGTCCGTGCAGGCCTCCAGGGTCGTGTCGAAATCGATCACCGAATTCGACGAGTTCAGCGGCCGCTTCGAAGCGGTTGAGCGTGTCGAAGTTCGTCCGCGCGTGTCGGGCTACGTGGTGGCGACGCACTTCGCGCAGGGCCACGAGGTCAAGAAGGGCGACATTCTCTATGTCATCGACGCCCGTCCTTACCAGGCCATTCTCAAGCACGCGCAGGCCGAACTGACGCGCGCGCGCACCCAGGCCGTGCTCGCCGAATCCGAACGGGTCCGCGCCACCAAGCTCATCGAAAAGCGCGCGATCTCGCAAGAGGAATTCGACGCGCGTACGTCGGGCACCGAGCAAGCCGCCGCCAATCTCCAGGCGGCCGAAGCGGCGGTGGAATCCGCCGCGCTCGATCTGTCTTTCACCGAGGTGCGTGCGCCGATCTCGGGACTCGTGGGCCGCGCGGAAATCACCGCGGGCAACCTGGTCTCGGCCGGTCAGACGCTTCTGACGACGGTGGTGTCGATCGACCCCATCTACGTCTCGTTCGACGGTGACGAGCAGGTGTACCTCAAGAATGTCGGGCAGGAACTGCGCGGCGAGGTCAAGAGCCAGCGCAACTCGCAGAACCCGGTGTGGGCCGGCCTCGCCGACGAGCAGGGCCATCCGCACGAAGGCGTCATGGTGTTCCTCGACAACGAGCTCGACCCGAACACGGGCACCATTCACGCGCGCGGACTGTTCAAGAACGCCGACCGTCGCTTCACCCCCGGAATGTTCGCGCGCGTGAAACTCATCGGCAGCGCCAAGTACGACGCACTGCTGATCAACGACAGCGCCGTCGGCACCGACCAGAGCGTGAAGTTCGTGCTGCGTGTCGGCGCGGACAACAAGATCGAGTACACCCCGGTGAAGCTCGGTCCGCTCGTCGATGGCCTGCGCGTGGTGCGTGAAGGCCTGAAGTTGAACGACCTCATCGTGGTCAAGGGACTGCAGCAGGTGCGCCCCGGCATGCCGGTGACACCGCAGCTCGTGGCCATGGGTGAACCGCGCCGCGGTGGCAACACGCTCGTTGCCCAGAACTAAAACGGTGCCAGGCACCGTTTCCTGGGAAACGGTGCCTGACCCCAATTCCCTTTCTTAGCGAGTCGCCAATGAAATTCAGCAGCTACTTCATCGACAGGCCGGTGTTCGCATCGGTCCTGTCGGCCTTTATCCTCATCGCCGGCGCCATCTCGCTGTTCAAACTACCGATCAGTGAGTACCCGGAAGTGGTGCCGCCTTCCGTGGTGGTGCACGCGTCCTACCCCGGCGCCAATCCCAAGGTCATTTCCGAAACGGTCGCAGCGCCTCTCGAGCAGGAAATCGTCGGCGTCGAAGACATGCTCTACATGTCTTCGCAGGCGACCATCGATGGCTCGCTGGCGCTGACGGTGACCTTCCGCATCGGCACGGACATCGATCGCGCCCAGGTGCAGGTCCAGAACCGCGTGGCGCAGGCCCTGCCCCGCCTTCCGGAAGAAGTGCGCGCCATCGGCGTTTCCACGTTGAAGAGCTCACCGGCGTTCCTCATGGTGGTGCACCTGACCTCGCCCGACGGACGCTATGACTCCCTGTACCTGCGTAACTACGCCACGCTGAACATCCGCGACACGCTCGCTCGCCTCAATGGCGTGGGTGACGTGCGCGTGTTCGGCGCCGGTGACTACGCCATGCGCGTGTGGCTCGACCCGCAGAAGATGTCGGCGCGTGATCTCACCACCGGTGACGTGGTGGGCGCCATCCGCGAGCAGAACCTGCAGGTGGCGGCCGGCCAGATCGGCGCGCCGCCCGCGGAAGGATCCGAGTTCCAGCTGGCGCTCAATACGCAAGGCCGCCTCGAGAACGAGGAGGAATTCGGCGACATCGTGGTCAAGACCGGGCAGAACGGCGAAGTCGTGCGGCTGCGCGATATCGCGCGCCTCGAACTCGGCGCGGCGACCTACGCCACGCAGTCGTTGCTCGGCAACGAAAACGCCGTCGCCATTCCCGTCTACCAGGCGCCAGGCTCCAACGCGCTCGAGCTCTCCAACAAGGTGCGTGCCGACATGGAGACTCTGAAGAAGAGTTTCCCCCAGGGCATGGACTACAAGATCATCTACGACCCGACGCAGTTCGTGCGCCAGTCCATCCACGCCGTGGTCGAGACCTTGTTAGAGGCCGTGGCCCTGGTCGTGCTCGTGGTCATCCTGTTCCTGCAGACCTGGAGAGCCTCGATCATTCCGCTGGTCGCGGTCCCCGTGTCGGTCATCGGCACGTTCGCCGTGCTCCACGCGCTCGGTTTCTCGATCAATACGCTGTCGCTGTTCGGCCTGGTGCTGGCCATCGGCATCGTGGTCGACGACTCCATCGTCGTCGTGGAAAACGTCGAGCGGCACATCGCCAATGGGCTCAGGCCACTCGAGGCCACCAAGAAGGCCATGAGCGAGGTCAGCCGCCCGATCATCGCCATCACGCTGGTGCTGTGCGCCGTATTCATCCCGGTGGCTTTCGTCGAAGGTCTCACGGGCGAGTTCTATCGCCAGTTCGCGCTGACCATCGCCATTTCCACCGTCATCTCGGCCTTCAACTCGCTGACGCTGTCGCCGGCACTGGCCGCGTTGCTGCTCAAGCCGCACGACGCCAAGCCCGACGCGCTGACGCGCGGCATCGACAAGGTGTTCGGCCGCTTCTTCGCGCGCTTCAACAAGGTGTTCACGCGAGCCAGCGAAGGCTACTCGCGCGGCGCCGCGAAAACGGTGAAGCGCGCACCGATCGCCATCGCCGTCTATGCCGGCCTGGTCGCGCTCACGGTGTTCGGCTTCTACAAGACGCCGGCAGGTTTCATTCCGCAGCAGGACAAGCTGTACCTCGTCGGCATCGTGCAGTTGCCGCCCGCGGCGTCCATCGATCGCACCAACGAAGTGGTGCGCCGCATGGGCGAGATCGCCAAGGCGGAACCGGGAGTACTCGATTCCGTGCAGTTCGCCGGCGTCTCGGCGAATGGTTTCGCCGCGCAGTCGAGTGCAGCGCTGGTGTTCTTCCCGCTCAAGGACTTCGATGAGCGCAAGGGGCTCACCGCGGGCGCGATTGCCGGCGCGCTCAACCAGAAGTTCGCGGGCATCCAGGACGCGTTCATCGCGGTCTTCCCGCCGCCGCCGGTCATCGGCCTCGGCACGCTGGGTGGTTTCAAGCTCAACGTGGAAGACCGGCAGAACCGTGGCGCGGAGGCGTTGTACGGCGCCGTGCAGGAAGCGCTCGGCAAGGCCTGGCAGGACCCGTCGCTGGCCGGCGTGTTCTCCAGCTATCAGATCAACGTGCCGCAGCTGGACGTCGACGTGGACCGCCTCAAGGTCAAGCGCCAGGGCGTCAAGCTCAACGACGTGTTTCAGACACTGCAAGTGAACCTGGGGTCCCTCTATGTCAATGACTTCAACCGATTTGGCCGTACTTACCGTGTGGTCGCACAGGCGGATGCGCCGTTCCGTTCGCAGGTGGACGACATCCTTCCTCTCAAGACTCGCAATGCCGCGGGAGAAATGGTGCCGCTCGGCTCTATGATCTCCGTCAAGGAATCGTTCGGGCCGGACATCGTCGAACGATTCAACGGCTACTCGAGCGCCGACATCAACGGCGGACCGTCGCCGGGCCACAGTTCGGGCCAGGCGCAGGCAACCATCTCGAAGATCCTCGACGAGACCCTGCCGGCCGGCATGACCTACGAGTGGACCGATCTCGCGTTCCAGCAGATAGACGCAGGGTCTCGTCGAGGATCTTCGAGAT
>Ga0193753_10000981_pt1 | contig 25593 bp, 48 predicted proteins | sample H1c2metaG_FD_144925 | JGI IMG/M metagenome (GOLD analysis project Ga0193753, IMG submission 144925) | Soil microbial communities from a riparian zone of the East river system, Colorado, United States - H1c2 | ecosystem: Environmental > Terrestrial > Soil > Riparian zone | place: USA: East... | reverse complement strand
TTGGCGGGCCTGCAACTGTACGCGCCACGCAACTGATCGGGAGGGGGAGACGTCGTGGGGGCAGAAGTCGAAAAGCTTATCCGAACGCAGCAGCAGGGCGCGCTGAGCGCCACGCTCTACACGGTCGGACTCGACGGGCACCGCACGGTGTGCCTGCGCTGGGCGGGCCCCTTCGACGATCACGCGGAGCTCCTCGAGCAGTGTGAGGAGAGGGCCCTCCGCCAGGCCAATGCCCTGGGCGGGGTGCACTCTTTTTGCTTTGAGATGCTCGACGGATCGGGCGCGAGCCTCGGCTGCGAGTTTTTTCGGGTGAGTGCCGAGAGCTTCGGGGGGGAGCGCTCGCTGCTCTCGGAGCCTGCCAACGAAGGTGGCGTGTTGGCGCAGTCGATGCGCCTCACGGAAGCCTTTGCGCGGCTGCAGGTGATGGGCGCGGAGAAGCAATCGACCATCACCCTGCGCATGCTCGAGGCCAGCGCGAAGCGCGCAGAGTTCGCGGAAGGGAAGTATTTAGAGGCAATTCAGGCCACCCACTCGATGCTGACCGGCGAGCGCGCGGCCGAGGTCGAGATGGTGAAGGCCAACAACCGCGGCCAGGCGCAGCTCGTGATCGCCAACCGAGTTGCCACCCTCATCGGTCCCGTGATGGCGGCGTTCCTTTCCAAGAAAGGGGGGGAGCAAGGGGGGTTGCATGCGGCCATGGTCGGGCTCACCGGGCTGATCTCTTCGTTGACGGCAGAGCAGCTTGAGGCGATCGTGGGCCACCTCAAGCCTGAACAGGCTGCGGCCATGTTCCAGCTCGTGGGCACCGTGACGACAGAAGCAGAAAAGCAAAAAGCGGCGGACACTCCCGCGCCGCGGAAGGGGGCAAACGGCGATGCGCGGCACTAGACCAGCGGCGCAAGACTGGTTCGCCTCGGGCCCGCTCGGCACCGGCAACTACCGTCAGCAGCTCGGCCGATCCGTCGAGCTCGGCGCGACCACGAAGGCCGGCCTGAAAGAAGTGCTGATCTACGCCGGCACCACGCAAAAGACGGGCAAAGACCACGACGGTCTCGCTCTGCGCGCCCCCGGCGACTCGGCCGCGAGCCTTGTGCAGGTGAGCTGCACTTATCGCGCGCACAATGCCGAGAACGTCGCGCGCCCCCTGCAAATCCAGGGGCAAATCGATTGGGGCACCGACGGTCATCAGTGCACCGCCTACTTCGACTGGCTCAACGGCGCGGTCGTGCAGGTGTCCGCGGCGTTCGTGCGCATCGTCGCTGAAATCGTGCCCAACCTGGGTTCGGGCGATGAAGAGCCCACGTATGACCCGGCGGCGATCGTCACGGTCGGCGCGACGATTGGCTACTCCGGTGCGAACCGTCCGCCGCCCACCCTGACCCAACAGCTGCGCCTCCTGCAGGACGCCCCGCCGGCGCTGCCGACGGGCCTCCTCGCCATCCCGCGTTTTGCGCGCCGCCTCTGGTGGCTCGGCCCCGTGCTCAGTGACGTGCAGTGGGCCCTCGGGCCCGGCGCGGGCCAGCTGCTCGGCGCCGTCGATCCGCTCGGCCTCACCACGCGCCAAGCGTACGAACGGCCCGGACCGGCGACGTACCTGCAAATCGAGGGCAACGCCGGCGCCGCGACGCTCAACAATCTGATCTGGGAGCTCGCGCTATGACGCGCGAGACGGTCGACGCCGTGACCCGCTGGGCGCAGCACTGCGCCGATCACCCGACGGTGCTCGAGGCGTCGATCGCGCACCTGAAGTTGCCGAGCGGCCTGGCCGAGCTCGATGCGCACAATGGGCTGCTCGCCGACGCGCTGAGCGGCATTCACCGCATGATCAGCGAGGTCCCACCAAAATGAAGAGTTCCTACAAAGGTGCGCGCGAGCGTACGCACGTGTCGCGCGACGGCCAAGCGTTCGACGTCAACGATCCGTTGCTGCCGGACCTGCAGCCCGGCGAGTCCCGCACCATGGTGCCCGACTGGTGGTGTGAGAACTGCGCGCAGGCGCGGCCGCTCAAGAAGTGCTCAGTCTGCGGTCATCGCACCGTGCTCCGTTCGAGCCTGCCTGACGATCCGGCCGCCGACGACGTCGTGGCGCTCGCGAAGCTCCAGGGTCTCGAGGTGCCGCCCGGTCTCGTACAGCTCGAGCTGCCGCCCGACGACGCCGGCGGCGTGATCGACGACGTGCAGGCGGCCGAGCCGCGGCCGATGGGCGCACGGCGAAACGTCACGTTCGTGCACGATCACGCAGAGGCGCCCGAGCTCGCGGCCGCGGCCGAGCTCGCGGACATCGTGCCGACCGTGCACATCGGCCCGGTGGACGCGCCGCCCGATCCGCAGGGCGACCTCGAGGCGGAGGCCTTCGGCACCGACGCTCTCAAGACAGACGCGCCCGCCGTGCACGTGCCACCCGCGCGCGGCGTCTTACTCCCGCGCGCACCGGGCGGTTTGCTCGGCGCCCTCGAGGAGAGCCGCGCCAAGCGCGAAGCGGCAGTCGAAGCGCTGCCGGCGTCGAGCATTCGGCCGGCCATGAACACATATAGCGATCGCGAGCGCGCGATTATGGAACGTCCACGCGGGCCGATGGCACGCGGTGCGGTCGACCGTCCGAGCCACCGTGGCCCCGTCCAAGAAACGAAACGACCCAGGGAGAGAACCATCATGCAGAGCACACGCGCAGCCACCCAACACGAGCTAGACGATCGCGGCCGTCCTGTACAACACACCGTCGGCCGCAGTAAGACGCGCACCGTCGAAGACCAGCTGATCGGCCAGTGGGAGACGGCGAAGGTCGACCGCACGATCTGGTCCACCTTCCTAGCGAGCGCGATGGGCCGCGCCGACGTCACGAGCGTGGCGGATGCCGCCGACCTGGCCGACGAAGCCTACATGGAGCTCCTGCGCCGCGACCGGTACGCCACCGGCGGCTGATCCATGAGCATCGCGCCACAGCAGCTTCGGCCCGACGTCGTCACCCCGCGAGGACAACACCTCACGTGGTCAGACGACGATCGGCTGTGGTTGCTGCGCGCGATAGAAGCGGAAGGCGAACCGCGTGCGCTCGTCGCGCAAGTGCTCGTGAACCGCTGGGCATGGCTGCACGATGAGAACGCCGGCAAATACCCGCGGCTGGCGGACCTCGTGCGCGCCTACGCGCAGCCGGTCAATCCGCGCTGGTACCCCGACGGATCGCTCTTTCTCGACTCCATCGCCAAGATGCCCGAGAGCCAGCGGCCGTCCGCCATGAAGCGCGCCGCGATCCGGCGCGACGTGCACAGCGAGCGCACGACGTTTTCACAAGCCACGATCGACGCGGTGCGCGCGGCGCTGTTCGGCCCGGTCAGCATCCCCCTCGGAGCCCTGCATTTCGCTGCGCCCTCGGTGCTACGCAGCGACTTGCCCGTGCTCGTTCCGTCGGCAGACATCCGACAAAACACCATCTACGGCGAACGCGATCCGCGCGCTGCTCGAGCTCGCTACGCACTCGCACTCAACGGCCAAACCCACGCGAACCCGGCGACGCGCAACGCGCTCTCGATCGTGGCGGTTTTTTCGTTCGGAATTGGACGCTGCCCTATGGTGGGTGTGCGTTAAGTAGTTGAGCCCCACGAGGGTCGTATCTCGTGAGGCTCGGAGAAGCTTTTCATCCGGTGCAAAGGGATTTTGGGGCTTCAATGTCAGCCTACACCAGACAGCGCGACGCGCAAAGTACCGTCCTCGACCGTGAGATAGCGGACATGCTCCGGCTAGGTCAGCCGCTCGATTGTGTGGCCTACCTTAGCGAGCTCGAGGGCAAAGAGACTGCCCAGCGCTGGTCAGACGCGATCCGTCGCGTCGTCTTGCGCGACGTCGAGCGCGACCACGTGCGCTTCTGGCCGGAGCCGCTGCACGAGGCCAATACGGCACACGAGCGGCGTTTTTGCGCCCTCATGCTGATAATTCAGAGCGAGCTCAGCACCGCGAAGCCGAAGGACCTGCGCGCCTGGACGCGGTTCCTGTATCGCGGCCGGCAACACACGTGGCGTGTAAGCGACGATGGCGAGTGGGACCGGAAGTACGTCAAGACGGGCCACACCGGGGGACTTGCCGCACGCCTCGACTGCAGCGTGCGCAACGTCGCCCGCTACCTGGCCGTGGCCAAGGCCGCCGGCCTGATCAGCGTGTGGCAGCTGAAGGGCAAAGAAAAGACGGACAAGCTGCCTTTGAAGCTCAAAGGCAAGCGCTGGGCGTACAGCTGCATCCGGTGGCTCGGCGAGTTGCCACGTCGGGTGTGGGACCGGCTGACCGGCCGCATTCGTGTGCCAGCGGTCGCTCCGGAACTCGAAACGCCACCGCCGGCGCGCGACACGGGCGCTTCCCCGCCCGCAGAGTCAGAGGCCGACGATTGGGTAGAGCTCGTGCGCACCGGCCGTGCTGGCCGTTCTAGAGCGCCCAGCTAACGCGATCGGCACCGCTGAGCCCCCTTGGACGCTTCCGAGGCGGGACGGGTGCGCCTGCCTGGCGTGCTTACGCAACAGTCGTTCAGGTGACGTTGCGCACCAACCGCGGCGCCTCGAGGAGGTTGTTATCACGACCTTCAGCGTGGGCGGACGCGTACAGCGCTGGCGCATTTCCTGTGATCGCGCGGATCAAGTGTGTCGTGCAATAGAGTGTCGTGCCCTATCCCCTCCCCCGGCCTTCGGCGCTTGGGGGGGGATGAGGAGAGGGGCCGGGAGCCCCTAAGACTCAGAGCGAGAGCAATTACGGGGCCGGGGGTCCCCTGCACCAGTTCGCACTGCAAGACGCGTGCACGTCGCGCGTGTTGCGCGCTCCGGCGAGCTTGCGCTGCAGCGTGGTGCGCCCCCGGCCAGAGAAGGCCAGGAGGCGGGGGGGCGTTCAGCAGTCATGCAGCTGGCTCCGGTGAAGTTCTTCGAGCAGCGCTTGCGCGTTCTGCTTTTTGTACCGCGCTTCGGCGCGCAGCGCCCGTGCGCGCCAGTCGGCCGCGCTCTCGCGTGCGAGGTACCAGCCGAAGCTGCACACCACGCACTTGGCGACCAAGAGGCCCACCGTGAGCCAAAGCCAGTCCTCCGTGCCCATGGCTCAGTCCGTGGTCGGCATGCGCAGCACGTAGACGTAGAGGGTCAGCACGTCGGCCGCGGCGCCGGCCGCGCTGAAACTCTGGATGGCGACCTGGGCACTGTCGATGGACGTATTGGCCCAGCCGGCGGCTAGATTTCTCACCTGGGCGAAGGCCATGCCGTTCCACACGTCATCGTCTGGATTGCCGAGGGGCTCTGTCAGCTCGAGGATGATTTGGCCGGTGCCGTTGGGCGTGATCGTCGGCCGAAAACCGACGTTGAATTTGAATGTGAACGGGTCGGCCGTGCTCTCGCGGCGAAGGATGGCGAGCGCGTGGACGAGGTTGCTAATTTCTGCAGCGGCCATGGGAGTACTCCTCTATTCGCAGGCGTTCAGCACGAGACGGCTTGCACGCACATGTACCAAAGTTGGGTGTCGTCTCCGTCCTCAGGCACTGGCGCTCGGCCAAAAATCACTTCGAAATACTCTGCGACTTCAGCGTGGGTCTCGGGCTGCGGGCCGGGCGGGTACCCGTTGATGTAGAGCATGGCTTGTTCGCGATTCATGGAGTCCCTCTAGACGTTGCTGGCGCCGAAGAAACAGCCATTTCTCAGGTCGAAAGCCGCGCCGCCAAAGCCGCCCAATGCGACGGTCGCGTCGATGTTCGCGAACGTGAGATTGCGCGGTGTCGTGGCAAGCCCCGTGGCCGGATCAAAGGCATTGCACGTGCTCACACCGCTGAACTGCAGCGGCGTCGCGCCGGTGGTCAGCTTCCACTGCGACACGGCCGTGCCGACGTTCTCCACGCGTGAGCCCGCGCCTAGGGAGACGGCGACACCGTTGCCGTTGCCGCAAATGCTCGATGCCGAGCACTTCACCAACGAGTCGCCCTCAAGCAACATGCACACCGGGCACCCCTCAAAGAACACAGCGCGCAGTCGTAACACGGAGCGACGGTTTACATTCAGCGTGCTGCCCTGAAAGAGGGTGTTGTTGCTGACGTCAACGATGATGCTGGCGCTGTTGGAGTTATTGCCCCAGCCGTTCGTCCAGCCGCCAGCGAACAGGCGAAGTTGTACGCTTGGCCCGAAGATGAAGGGCGCCCCGTTCAGGTTGGTGCAATTGAAGCAGTAGATTGATCCGCTCGTGAAGCGCACGGAGCCGAACTGGCAGTTCTGAAAAATGCACTCGACGACCTGCAGGACGCTGTCGGAGCCACTAAAGAAGATGCCCTGAAAACACACGAGCGGCGTGGCCAGTGCATCGCCGCCCTGGTAGCGCACGTTGCATACGCCCGTGAAGGTGGCCAGGTCGTAGACCTCAATCGTGGCGCCGTTGGTGGTGTCGCCCTCAGCGGTAGAGAACTGCGAAGCCGTCTCGTTGATGGTGACCCATGGCGACATCTTCGCCTGGCCGCCGCCGAGGTCCGCTTGAATGGACGACCAACGGTTGTTGGTGACGTCTTTGACGATTTTCCGGACGAGCGGCGCCACCGTCCAGGTAGACGTGATTTTGGCCGTCGTGCCGGGCGCGACAATCGACAGGTTCACCGGCGCAGACACCACGCCGGTAAAGTTGACGGTCGGGATGGCGCTCACAAAAAACCGCACCGTCGTCGTCTGAATCTCGGCGACCCAGGGGTCGGTCGTCGGGAAGGTGCCCGTAACAAAGACGTCTGTGTCGACGATCGGCACGATGACGTTGGTGGCGCCCGTGAGCCGTCGGAACAGCTCGGCAAGCGTCTTGATCGGGCTCGCCAGGCTGCCCACGTTTTCGTCATTGCCCGTCGCCGGAACTACGCTCCACACCGTCTGATAGAGCCACGCCGAGCTCGGCACGAGTTTGCGCACCCAACGCCCGACGCCTGACTGCGTCGCAAGCACCATGTTCGCCGCGAGCGTCAACGTGCTCGTCTTGAGCAAGTCGAAGTCGTCCAGGTGGGTGAGCACGCGCGCGCGCGCGCCCGTCGGGTACAGCGTGTCGTCGATCAGCAGCAGGGCCGCTTCGTTCGGCACGATGAACGTCACGCCGAGCTCGACCGGTGCCGGCGGGAAGGTGTCTGCACCCTCCGAGACGAACAGGCCGGGCACGATGCCAGCGAGCGTGCTCATTGGCTCTGAGCCTCCCCATGCACGAGGAAGTTTTCCGCGGCCGCCGTGAGGGTGTTGGGGGTGCTGCTGACGCGCCACGTGCACGCGGTGCCGAACGGCGCGAGCTGCGCCGACGGCGCAAACGAGAAGTTGGCCGAGGGGCGCACGATGAACGATTGGACGGGCACGGCGCCCGGTGCGGGCGCGAGCGAGTCAAAGAGTTGGAAGTAGCGCAACGTCGCGCTGTTGTTGAAGCCGGTCACCAGCGCCAGCGTGCCAGCCGCTCCAAGGAGTGTGCCCGATGCGCCGTACTGCAGTGTGTTGACTCGCGCCATGCTCAGACTCCGTAGCGCGTGGTCAGGTAGCCGGTCACGATGGCAATCTCCGGCACCGTCAACGAGCGGTCGAAGAAGATGGCTTCTGCAATGCTGACCTCGCCGCCGGCGGGCGTCCCGTTGAAGACCAGCTTGTGTAGGACCGTGCCCGGCGGCGGCGAGACGAAGTTGCCGCCGTCGGTGCCCGGCGTCGTGCAGGTGATGGTGATGTTCTGCACGCCTGCTTTGACCAGGATGGTCTGCAGCTGCACGACGCCCTCGGCCGCGGCGAAGGGCGCATCGAACTGCCCTTCCACGCCAAAGTCCCACGTGATGATGTCCGAGCCCGGGTCGGACTCGATGAAGAACTCGGGCGTGTCGACGCTCGGCTGCGACGTATAGACGAGCTGCGCTTGGTCGTCGCGCGGGGCCCAAACGAGGAACGTCGTCACGTTGTCACTCGCCATGAAGTCCCAGAACTCGTCAGGCGAGCTCGGCGTGAGCAAAAATGGCGACATGACGAGCTGGTTATTGAAAAGCGTGTCCGGCTCGAGCGGCGCGACGATGGAATCGCTATCGGGAATCAACGAGCCCTCGCCGTGCAAGGGACTGCGCGAATTCCATTGGCTTACTGTCGTACCGCCCTCGCCGGTCACGGTGTCGTAGTCATCGCCACGCCACCACGCGATGGGGTTGAGGGCAAGGATTGGGTCGACCGGCGGAGGCTCGGCCGGCAGCACGGCTTGCACAGGCTGGTCCGCGACCTCGGGCTTTGCGTGCTCGAAGACCGCCACGCAAAAATCGCCGGAGAGCGTGGCCACCTGAAACGGCAACAGCACCGCTAGCGCGTTGTAGAGGTTCAGGTCGAAGCCCAGCGGTACGGACGCCGGCGCGAACCCGAAGGGCAGAAACAACGGCGCGGTGAGATCAGGGCCGAGCCAATCGAGATGGATGGGCTCCACCGCAATCTGCGCCACGTTGTCCGGCGGAGTGCCGAGGTCGGGATAGCTGGCGCGCGACGTGTCCGCATCGTCGCGCTGCACGGTGCCGAGGCGGCAGCCGAACACGGCCGTTTCAGTGCGCGAGAAGACGCGGTCGAGCGGCAGAATCACGAGACCGCGCAGACTCGCGTCGGTGGTCGTGATCAGACGGTTCTGGAAGCTGATGCGGCTCCGGTACCGGAGCGAGGCCGGGTCGAGCAAATGGATGGCCTCGCCGCCGGCCGAGCCGGCGCGCACCCATGCTGCTGCAGCGAGGCGCTCTTCGATTTCGTTCGCAGCCATTCGAGAGCTCCTATCAGGCGACGGGCAACACGGTTTCGACGACAGTCTCGCCCTCGAGCTTCGGATGCTGCAAGACGAGCACCGAGAAATCCCCGGACTGCGCCACGTCCGCCACGACCGGGAGGAGCACGGCCAGGGCGTTGAAGAGGTTGAGGTCAAACCCCGTCGGCACCGACTGCGGACCGGGCAATAGGCCCATGGGGTACCAGGTGGGCACGCTCAGATCGGGACCGAGCCAATCGAGGTGAAACGGCTGCACGAACACCTGACTGTAGTTCGCGCCCGGCGCGCCCAGCGCGGGGTAGCTCGCGCGCGAGGTCGGCACGTTCAGGGGCCCGACGGTCCCGTGTCGCCAGCCAAAGACAGCGCACTCCTCGCGCGTCAAGACGCCGTCGAGCGGGAGGAGAATCAGCGGCACCTCGGCCGCGGTGACGGTCGTGATGATGCGGTTCTGAAAGCCCACGTACGACCGGTAGCGGAGCTCATCGGCACTGAACTGGTCAATGCCCTCGCCTCCGTCCACCGCGCCGCACTGCACCCACGCGGCAGCGCGTAAGCGGTTCGCAATCTCATTGGCTGCCATCCGTTGGGCCCTCCGAAGGGGCCCAGCATAACAGGGAGGCGATGCCTAACGCGTCACTTTGTACAAGACGAAACCGCCGGCCGCGAGTCCGGCGACGATGAGCCAAGGCGGGATATCGAAGGGGGCGCTCGGCGGGAAGGTAGGCGGCGCCTGCGGCAGTTGGTTCGCGACGCTTGGGTAGGTCGCCCGCAGCCACGCTTGCCAGCCCTGGCCGCTGCGCTCGTAGCCCTCGAGCGTGGCATCGTCGGCCGACATGCTCCAGAACGCGCCGAGATCGGCCGCTTTGTACCAAGCGCCCCAGTCTGCGAGGAATTGCTTCCACTCGAGGTATTTGGGCTCGGTGACCGCCATGCGCTTCTCAGCGACGAGATGCGTCACCACGCTGTTGAGCGCGAGCAGCATCGAGTGCAGGCGCTTCGCGCGGTTAGAGAGAAAATTGCCAGTCTGGACGAGCGGCGGCGCAAGGGCTTGACCGATCAGGGGCATTCGTCGACTCTACCACGAGAGGAAAACCCCGATGAGCGCAAACGAAATCGCAAATAAGCTCCACGCCATGGTCACTTTCGCGCCGGGGGTTTCCACCGCCGCGGTCGACGTCCTGCGCACCCAAGGCATCGACGAGACCGAAGCATTGTCCAACCGGGGCGTGATTCGTCTCGGCGCGGGCACCTATACCGTCAAGTTGTTGACGCCGGTGCGCGGCAGCGCGGACGCCGACGGCTCCGACTGCATTTGCTCGACGATGACGGAGCGGGGCCTACGCTGCCGCGCCTTCATCTCGCCCGACGGCACGCACATCAACGTGTCGCAGGACACGACCGCCGGCGTGGCGAACGATACGGGCACCTGTCAGATTTTCGTCATGCGGTTCCCCGGCAACTCGTGACGCTGGGCGCTCGTCAGCGCCGGGAGACCGCGCGCGAAACGGAGGCCGAGCTCCGCCGGCGGGCGCAGCGACGACTCAAAGAGTTGCGCCAGCTGCTGAAGGGCTCGAAGGCGCACCGGCGCGTCCGCCTGGGCGAGGTCGGTAAGACCTGCAAGGCCGCGCGGCGCGCCATCAGCGCACGCGCGAAGGCTGCGCGCGCGCGCCTCAACCGCTCGATCGCCCGCACGCGGGAGCAAGCCAAGACGGTCTGCTCCAGCGCGCGCGGCGAGGCGTACAGCTCCACGCTCCAAAGCATTGAGCGCGCCGCGGCCGCGCTGCAGGGCGAGCTCGCCGAGCAAAACCGCCTGCGCGTGTGGGCCAAACCCCGGAGCAGTAAGACGCCCATGCCGGGCGGCGTGCGCAAGGCCCGAGAACGCCTCGAGGAGTCAGACGGGGAAGTGGCCGCCAACATCGATGACCCGGGCCTGCGCGTCGTCTGGGAGCACGTGAAGGGGCGCATCAAGGCGGGCAAGCACCGGTCGCGCACGGAAGCCTTTTTCGAGTGGGCGGCCGAGCACACGGCCGACGTGTACGCGATTCAAGAGCGCGATGCGGAGACGCGCATCGCCGAGCTCGAGCGCGAGGAGCGCGCCCTGTCGAAGGCGCTGCGCAAAACCGGGCCGAGCGGCCGGCGCGCCCTCGAGGCCGTACCGTTCTGATGGCCGCGCAGTTCGCAGCGCTGCCCATCAGCTCGCTCGGCCGCGTGTCGAGCCCGTACGGGATGCGGGACCGTCCGAGCGGTCCCGATCTCCACACGGGCGTAGACATTGCCGCGCCGGAGGGCACGCCCGTCTATGCTGTCTTGCCGGGCCGCGTGCGCGTGGCCGCGCCGAGCGGCCAGCTCGCTGGCTACGGCAACGTGCTCGTGATTCAGCACGAGACGGCGCTCTTTAGCCTCTACGCGCACCTGCGCAGCATCGCCGTCGGCGAAGGGGCATACGTCGACGCGGGCCAGGAGATTGGCACCGTCGGGCGCACGGCCGGCTCGAAAGAAGAGCCGGGCAAGGTGTTCAGCGAAAGCGGCGCGCACCTCCATTTGGAGGTTCTCGATCGCTGGCCGCCTCGAGGACGCGACCTCGACCGCCTGAACCCCGCCGACGTGCTCGGACGGTTCGGGGTGCTGGTTCCGTCGTCGGGACCGCTCCGATACAATCAGGAGATGAGCCAGCCCCTGCCCCCCGCGCACGCCGCGCAGAAGCTCTCACGCGCCGACGCCGCACGCGCCTATGACCTCGCACGGGCCGCAGAGACGATGCGGGCGGCCAACGGCAGCATGGTGCCCGACGCGGCGCTCACGCAGGCCGCGCAACGCGTCGGGCTCCCCGTGACGGTGTTCACGTCGGGAAAGCCGCCGTCGGCGCTGCAGCAGACCCTATTGGTCGCGGCCGGGCTCGGCGTGCTCGGGTTTTTCCTCTACCGCACCCACAGCGAGCGAAGCGCTCAGTAGCCGCTGCACGCGGTCGCGCGTGGCAGCGTCCGCGAAGTACATCGCGATCTGTTCGATCGCCACCGTGGCGAGCTCGACGCGTTCGTCGAAGCGCTGCAGCGTGGCGCGCAACGCCTCCATTGCGGCACGCTGGTAGTGCTCGTCGCTGACGAACTTTCTGGCGCTGCGCCGTACGCGCTTCGCCGCGGGCTTCTTCTTTGGGACGGCCTTCTTCGCGAAACCCGATGCAGGCACACAGGCTGCATCGTCCGCGCGAAAGGCCGGCGCGCACCATGCGCGGATGCTCCGCTTCGGAGTGTCGGCAGACGCAACGCGCGGGTTCAGTCGGTTCACTCATCTAAAAGCCCCTTGGTTGGAGAGTCGTCAAACAGCGCGCCCTGGCGCTGGTAGCCCATCGCGACGGCCACCGACTTCCAGCCGGCGTGGGCCATCACATCGCTCGTCGGCAAGTCCTTCGCCAGCGTCCCGAACGTGGCGCGCAGGCTGTGCGACGTCACGTGCTGAAGCCCGGCCGCCTGGCAGCGCTCGGTAATGATGCGCATGCACTGCCGCGTGGACAGCCGCTCGGCCTCGAGCGCGCCATTGCGCGCAATGGGCAAAAACAGGGGCCCGGCCTCGAGGCCGCGCACGCCGAGCCACTGCCGAAACGATTCGACCGGACACACCTCGTAGGCCTTCTGCGTGCGCCGCGCGTTGGGCTTTTTCACCCGCTCGGCCGCGCGCTCGTACGCCGCGCTGATCTCCGGCGGAAGGCGCGATGCGAGCCAACCCCGAATGCGCAGCTGACTCGTCACGGCTGCACAGCGGGCAGCGCCATCAGGCTGTGACACGCCTCGAGCAGCGCCGGCGCGAGGTCGGCCGGCACCTCGCCTTCATCGGTCTTGAGCCGGAGCACGTCGTCCGTGCCGAGCTCGACGGAGCCGCTCGCCAACGTGGCCCGCGGCCGCTGGTCGGGCCGGAGCGGACCGAGCACGAGCCAGGTCGGCAGGCCCGCGCGCGGGTGGTGGTATTTGCGGCGCGGAATCGACACCAGCGCGGTATGCGGCGCGACGCGCACCCAGATAGGTTTGGAGTCGGTGATCACGGGCCCCTCGTACGGTTTTCTCATCGGGCCCTCGAGCGCGAAAAGTCATTGGGCCAGCCGACGTCCTCGGACATGGGGCCGATGTTGCGGCTCAGCACCGAGTCGGCGAGCGGCGCGCGCACGCGCTGGCGGCGCTTCTGGCGCGGCAGTTCTGGGAGGGCGGCCGCGCAGGTTGGACAGTGAAGCGCGCAGTCGCGCAGCGCCCAGCGCAGCGGAAGGTCGAACGCGAGGCACAGCCGCTGATCTTTGCGCGTGTACGTCACGCCGCCGGGCGGCCGGCCGAGCGCTTCGCAGCCCGAGCATTCAATGGTGCCGTTTGGGTCGTGCTGGTCCATCGCCTCATCCGCCGTTAGGTTTTTCCATCGCCTCCATGGCGATGACGGCCTCGCGCAACAGCTCGATGGCCACGGTCTGGGCGTTGGGCAGAATACGCCCGTCTGGTCCGAGCAACGCCACCATGCGTTGGGGGTCTTTCGTCGATGTCACGACGTTCGGCCGCCACACGATCACCATGTGCACCTTCTCGCCGTGGTCCAAGGTAAAATCCATCAGCGCGTCCACGAAGGCCCGCACTCGCTTCGGCTTCTTTTTCGCCATCGTCAACCCTCCTCGAGCTTCGCAATGGACGGGCCGATAGCAGCAGCGTCGGCCTGGTCCATGCCCTTGGCCAGTGCCTCGTACACGTCGCCCTGCACGCAGCGATAGACGGGTAGACCGGCCCGGTCCCATTTCTCGAGGACAGTGGCGATGCGCTCGAGCGGCTCCGGTTGGCGCTCCTTCTCTTGCTGCAGGCGATCGAGCAGCTCACGAAGGTTCGCGTTGGCGCGGTCGTACGCACTGTCGCGCCGCGCCGGCTTGAGCAGCGCGAGGTCGGTGAGCGCACGCGCCGCGAGGTCGATTAGACTGTTGTCCGAGCTGCGTCCGCCTTCAGCCATCGGTCTGCTCCGTCTTGGTCGCGACCACCTGCCAGCCTCCCCCAGTCATACGAAAGCTTCCTTGGTCCACACGCCGCCACGAAACGCACGGGTGATCGCAGTGCAGTTGGTGGCCGAGAGCTCGAACATCGTGCCAAAGAGACCAAACTCCTCGACCAGCACGACCTGCGTGACCGCGTAGCCATCGGCCACGCGAAACCAATCGCCGGAGTCCAAGCTCTTGATGCGCACGTCTTTGAAAACGTCCGCGACGTCCGCCGGCAGCTGCACATTGGTCGCGCGCACGCGCTTCATGCCGTTGACGTGGTGCACGCACACGGCGCGCGCACCGGGCGCTACGCCGCGCGCCTCAAACCCCAGAAGTAGCCGTCGCTCATTCATGCTCTCTCCCGGTCGACCACGTGCAAAGGGGTTACTTAAGTTAACGCGGGTGGGTGTGCCCTCGGCGCTCAAATACCAGCTCGTCCCGCACGAACACGTGAATTTGTTCGGGTTCGGCATGGATGGCAGCCAGCCGACGCACGTCTCTTCGTGCGGCCCTTCGCGGCCACAGCCGGGACAACGTGCCATCCCAGGAGACGTGCTCATTTCGCACCTCCGGGTTCGACCAGCATCGTAGGCTTCGGCCCATGTCCATCATCGACCTGTTGCTGCTCGTGCTGCTCGTGTGGCTGCTGCTCTCGCTCTTTGGCGCGCCCGTTGGCTACAGCGTCGGCAACCCCCTCGGACTCGTGCTGCTCGTGATTTTGCTGCTCGTGCTGTTCCGAGGCCACCTTGGTTTGCGCTTCGGAGCCCATGAACTCCACCACCTTCCGCGGCCGGCCGTGGCTCATGTGCGCACCCCGCCGCATTCGAGGCAAAAGCCGTCGCCGGACATCACGGGCCGCGAACAGAGGCACGCGCGAAACTCGAACTTCTGACCGATGGTGTAGCCAATCGATGCAGGACGCGCTTTTCGCCGCGGCGAACGCGTTGACCATGCACGGACCCAATACGGCACCACGCCGAGCAAATAGCCCACGAACAGGTAAAACAGCGCAAGGCCGGTCGAATCGGTGCAGGCCATCGGTTTCGTTCCAGGTCGGACAGCGGGTCGGAGGGTCCAAGGGCCCGTCACCTAAATAACACTTAGGTGACGGGTGGTGTCCGCAGGGGTTCTAGCGCGCCGGTGCGTCGGTTTGCGAGAAAAACGCCAGCGCGGCCGCATCATCCTTTCGGGGGCGAAGATGGGCCGGAACGTCGTCCGTGCTTTCGTTGCTCTCATCCTCGCCTTCCGCGTCGAAATCGGGCGCGGGCAGCGTGTCTTGCGGCGTTGGCGAAACTTCCGGAGATTGCAACGATTGGGCGCGAACCCTGCGCAAGAAGGCCCAAAAGTCGGATTTGGCGATGAGCCGGCGCGGGCCGACCTTCAGGCTCGGCAGTTCGCCCATTTCGCACAGCCGATGCACCGTGGACGGTGAACAGCGCAGCGTTTGGGCGACTTCGGCCACGTGCAGCAAAACCGGGAACGGCCGCTCCGGTTTCGGCTGCCGCGACGGTTTGGGCTGAGAAGCGTCTTTTGGCATGCCATGGAGCCTACACCGGGTGTTTGCGCTACGCACTAGCCCGATTGAATGCCTGACCCGGTTGTGGCGTATAATGGGCTCAACCGGTGCAAAGGGGTACAACATGGTCGATTGGAACGCGTTGGGACGTAAGGCGGCGTCTGCAGTTTGGGGCGCAAGTGATCGGAAGCTTGCGCATATTCCCCACGAACCCGACCGGGTCCGCCTTGAGCACGTGACCAAAGGTCGGCTCTCGGAGACGGATTGGAGCGCCTACCGCTGCGGCTACCGGGACGAGCTCCACTGCCTGAACCTCAGCCACGAAGCCGCGCAGCGCCGCCCCGCGCTCGGCCTGCGCTGCGAATGCGGCGCGGCCCTCGCCCACGTCGTCTCGGGCCGCGTGAAAGCGCAGCTCTGCCCCGTCTGCGACGCGGAGCACTATCACGAGCTCACCGACGGCATCGCCAGCGAACCGACCCCCGTGGCAGGTGCACGGTGAGGGCGGCTTTTACGCTGGTCATTACGACACGGCAAAAGAAGCTCGTCGAAGGTCGCTGCGTCGGTTGCGGCTGCACCGACGAAGCGAGCTGTCCGGGCGGCTGCCACTGGGTCGACCCGGATCACTTGCTCTGCTCGCACTGTGTCGAGCGCGTCGCCGAGCCGGAGATAGCGCAAGTCGAAGGCGATGAGCCGCTGCTTTTCGAGCTGCGTTCGAAGGCGCACTGGAGGCAGGCGCCGTGAGCACCCACGACTACAAGGGCCACACGATCCGCGTCGACACCCTCGAGGGCGTTCGGCCGTGGGCCGTGTGGGTCGACGGCGCGCTGGTCTATGGCAACGGTGATCGGGTCCGTCGACGCCTGGCCTACAGCACGGCGGCCGCGGCGCTCGACGCCGGCAAGAAGCACGTGCGTGTGCTTCTGGCGGCGCTCCCCTGCGCGCACTGCCATCACGCACGCAGTGAACACCGCATCCCCTACGAAACCAACCTATCGATGCGCTGCGCCATCGAAGGGTGCACCTGCTTCGCGTTTCAGTTTGCGGGCAAGCCGCTGCTGACGCGTCGGGACTTCGGAACGATGCAGGTCGAGCCGAGCTTCGTGGCTGCCATCGAGCGCTTTGTCGAAAACGGCCGCGCAGCACAGCAGGCCGTGGACAAGGTCGTCGCGCAAGCGGACGTGGCCGCGCAGCCCAACCTCTATCCGTGCGGCTGCTCCAAGCACAAGGTGAACGCCGGCCGCTGCACCAGCTACAAGCCCGGGGAGCTGCCATGAGCGAGCAGCACACGTGCCTACGCTGCGGCGGTCGCTACGAGCTCTACAGCCCCGCCTATCCGGACAGTCAGTACGACAGGCGCTCGACGTGGGCCCACTGGTGCCCGCGCACCGGCAACCGCGAATTTCTCAAAGGCTCGGAGTCCATGACCGCGGCCGCGTCGTACGCCGCCGCCGGCGTGGACCTCGCGGCCGAAAAAAAGACGTGGGAGGGACCGTGAGCGCGCGCTGCGCCACCTGCGGTGGCATCGTCGACCACTCGCCCGAGCACAAGCGCGACATGGTCAGCGAGCTCGCCGACGTGCGCGACAACCTGGCCATGATGCGACTGGCGCTGAGCGCCAGCTGCAAGGGCCTCGAGGAAGCGCGCGAAGCCGCGGCGGTTCGCACGCCAGGGCGGCGACGATGAAGCTGCTATTTACGAGCGTCGTCGGTGAGTGCTGCGCCCTGTGCAATCCCGTGCACCTGGCGGACTTCGAAACCGAGTGCATCCGGGTACGTCTCGATCACAGCCCGCTCAAGTCCGTGAGCATTTGCCGTGCGTGCGTGCGTGCGCTGCAAACCGCCGAAGAGGAAGGCATCAGCACCGTCGAGCTCGAACCCGAGATAGCGAGTTTTTTCCGTGGCTGATCTCAAGCTGCAGTTTCTCGACGAGGGCAAGGCCTTACTCCAGGTCGGCCCGGTGTTCGTCGCTCTCAGTGCTGAGCAGCTCGAGCAGCTCAAGCGCCAGCTCGCCGCCGGTCCCCAGCCGCTGCTCTCGCTCGTCCCTTCCACCGAATCGCGTGCGCCGAGCTCGCCGCCGCCGAGCTCGAGCTCGGCGCCCCCCAGCGCGACGATGGTGCCGATCAGTCGGCCCATGTACGAGACGTATTGGTCGCAAGGCCCGCTGCCCACGTCCGACGTGCCCCTACCTGCCCTGAGGCCCGGCGGCATGCGCACCACGCTGCCCGGCCGCTGGTGCCCCGCGTGCCGTGAGCCGCGCCACAATCCGAGCTGCACCATTTGCCACGGACCCACGACACCCGCCCCCGAGCTTGCGAATATCGAGCTTCAACGAAACCCCGCGCTGAGCGGTCGCGTGCTGCGCCTCCTCGGCCTCAAAAAAAAGGACAATGAGCCATGACCCCGCAAGATGTACGGCGCGCGCTTTGGCTGCTCGTGCTGGGCTTCATCATCGCATTCCTCGCAAGCACGCTGCTCCACGGCTGCGCGCTCGACGCCGACCTGCCCGGCCACGACCCGCACAAGCAGGTGGGCCGCGGCGGGGACCACGGCCAGGTCGACATGCTCGATCCGCCGGACGCCGAGCTCGCTGGTGATGGAGGCACAAAGCCGAGCGACGCGGGTGGGAGATTTGAAGACGTGCCCGATGCGCCACCGGACGCGCCAACTCCGGACGCGGGGCCGGTATCGGTGGGGCTCAGTGGCCGATGGCAGGTGACGCTCACGCGCACCTACGGCGATGGCTGTTCCGGCCTCCCAGCGGTCGAACACGCCACCTGGACGCTCGCGGCCGACCTCCAGACCCTGCAGACGCCCCAGGGCGCTCTCGGCCGCCTCGAGGCCGGCTACTACCAGGGAGGAGCGCCGCTTACGGATGTGATGCTCGACGACGGCATGCAGGGCGAGCGACACGTCAGCGGGCGGGCGGGCTGCGTCGAGATTTGGGCGTTCGAGGGCAGCCGATGATGGATGCGAAGATGACCCTGGTGGCGGCGTACATCCTCGAGGTGTTCGGCAAAGACTGCGACTTCTTCGTCGGAATTGCCTCGCGCGAGTTGAGTGGGGTGAGCTCTCTGAGCAACCTGGACGCTGCAACGCAAGTGGAGTTTCTCGACTATCTCGGGCGCAGCATCTGTGCCGGTGCGCCGGAGGTGCTCGTCACGGTCCCGACGCCCAAGGTCAGCCGATGAGGTTACCGGCAGTCTCGGCGGCCTTTTTGGTATTGCTCGTGTACGGCACGACCTTCGCGCTCTGCAAGGCGAACGTGCGAGAAACCGAGTGGAGCTACGCACCCAAAGTGTGGGCTCGCTACTACGTGCGCAAATGTCGCAAAGACCGCATGGACTGGATTCTCCAATGCGCACGGGCGCAGCCCCCGCACGCGGGCGAAGATGCCGATCCGGTCGGCCGTTGTCGCTACATCGCGGACAAAGACTTGTGTTGGTGGGCGCCGCGCGCGGGCGTCGATGCCGTCGCGACCTGCAGACGCATCACGGACCCGGCCTTTTGCCCGGAGCCGCTGCGATGAGCGTTGCCCTCGCCAAGGTGAAAACGCGCGCCGCGCCGGTCCCGCTCGCGGGCCTCTACGACGCGACGAAAAAGCGAAAGCAGAACATCCGCACGCCGGAGTGGTTTCTCGCGGGCGTCCTCGAGGCCTTCGGCGGCTACATCCCGCTCGATCCGTGCGCGCACCGAAACCAACGCCATTGGTTCGCGCACACGAACTGGACGGCCGGCGGCCGCTCCCGACCGTGGGAAGAAAAGACCTACGCGAACCCGCCATTCGGGGGCGCGCTGCGGGAGCTCGTCTATTGGCTCGCGCACGCACGCGTGCAGGCCGCACACACGGGCCTGCCCACCATTGTGCTCGCGCCCTGGCGTTCGCACCGGCATCACTTCATGCCGGCGCTCGCGGCTTCGACGGTGATCTGGTTTCGCGCGTTCCCCTTCGCGGGCCACAAGAACTCGACGCCCTTCCCGTGTGTCGCCATCGTGCGCCACTGCAAGTTCCCACGGCTCGAGCTCGAGACCGGCCGCGCCGATGTGCCGGCGGATGGGTGGGCCGCATGATGGAACCTGAACGAACTGATCGCGAACGCGTCGAAGTGCGCTGCAGCGCCGAAGACATCGAGGCCTGGCGTCGGGCAGCGACACAGCACGGAATGACGCTCAGTGCGTGGCTACGCCAGGCCGCGCGCGAGGCGTTGCGAGAGAAGAGCCCCGCGCGGCAAGCGATGGATGCGGGCCTGTTTCACGGCCTGGCCGCGCGCGCAGTCGATGTGCTCGAGCGCCTGGAAAGACTGCTCCGCGAAAAGGGCGTATGAGCCCCACCGCCAAAACGCGCAACACGCTTCGCCTCCTCCACGCGTGCACGCAAGTCGCGTTCGTGCTGCACGGCGGAAGAAACAAGGACAAGCCGTTCTGGCCCTACTTCAACCCCGCCATCAACTGCAGTCACTGCGGAAAGCGCGCGCAGTTCGGCTCGGTCGCGCACGAGCGTCTGACGCTCCGTCTGCCCATCTACTGCGACGATTGCAAGAGCAGCCCCGGGGTGCCGTTCGTGGCGGGTTGCCCGCACGGGTGGGCGAGCCCCACGATCTGCCGCACCTGCAGGTCAGAGCGGTCACATGATAGCGTCGAGCCCATGACCGACAAAGTCCAATGGGGCGACGTGCTGCGCGCCGCGGCGTGGTTGATGGACAACCCCGAAGAGTGGCCGCAGTTCCGCGAAAAGTTCGGCGTGGCGACGGCAACAGCCGGCGTGAAGCTCGCCGAACGCTATGGCGTGCCTCCACAGGTGCTGGCCGGCCTCAAGCGCGACCTGGGCATCACGGACTAGCATCACGGACTAGGCATCACGGACTAGAAGTGCAGGACCTTCTTGGCCTCGCGCAGCTGAAGCTGTTGCGACGGGCTCATGGTGCCCGCTTTCTTGCGGCTCTTGCGCTTGGCGGCCTTGCGACGCGGGGCTTTGCGCTTCGCCGCCTTCCGCGGGGCCGCGCGACGTTTCACGCTGCGACGCTTGACCTTGCGGACGGTTTTGCGCTTGGCGACGCGCTTCTTCTTGGTTGACTTTTTGCGCTTCTTCTTCGCGGCCATGCGTGCATGATCGGGGCTCTCAGCAGAAAACGCAAGGGAGTCGAGTGGACGAGTGGCAGGCGGGGGGCGGGCTGTTGGCGTCGTGTCTCACGGCGCTGTTGGTGTGGGTGCGACGTCGCCGCAAGGGCGGTCGGCTTCGCTTTCGCATTCTCGCGTCCTATCGCTCGCCACCGGGCTCGACGCCGAGCCAAAGCATTGACAGCACCGAACCCCCACCGTTCCCCAGAAAGAAAAGAGACGACCATGGCAGCGATTGAAATTGCGAACGTCGTACACGCGATGGGCGCCTTGTTTTTAGGCACCACGCAGCCCTTCACCCGCGAAGTGCGAATCAACGGCTTCGTGGCCGGCTCGCTGCTCCGCTCGGCAGAGGGAATCTTCACGATCGGGCTGATTGAAAAGCTCGATGCCGCGACGAGCGGGGGCCTCTGCCTCATCACGCCGGGCGCGGGCACCGCGCGCTTTATCTCGGCGCAGCTCCAGCCGGACATCCCTGGTGAGCCCAACAACAACGTGCTGATTAGCGCCTACGACAATGCGGGCGACCCGGCGGACATCGGCGAAGTGTTCCTGACCATCCTGCGCTTTCCGAACGGCTAGCGCTCGGCGGACACGTCTGTCGCGGCGCGCATGCGTGCTCGCTGTTTCGCGCGCGCCCCAATCTTTTCTTCGTTCATGCCGTTGAGGGCGCGACGATCGGCGAAGTGCGCACGCGCGTGGGCCTGGAGCTCCGGGTCGGTCAGCATGGCTTCGACAAACCGCCGCAGTAGCCGCGGCGAGACGCGCTCGAGGCCCATGCGCTGCAGCCAGCGCGCGTACGAGCCGCGCGGCGCTTCGATCAACCACACCCCCGTGAGCTTGGCCCAGTCGCGCATCACGCGTTCGACCTCGCGCAGCGGGTATTGACCGTCCGCGTGAAAGAAGATATCGAGCGGGTGCGCCCCCTCGACGAGCTGCTTCACCACGTTGAGCTCGAGCTCGCGACGCTGGAAGCGCAGGATTTCCGAGCGCGGGAAGATCAGCAGGCCGTGCGCACGGACCGCGTGGAGCTTCCCGTTGCTCACGAATTGGTAGATTTGCGAGGGCTGCACCCTCAGCGCGGACGCTGCGTGTGCGACGCTCATATTGATTTTCCCGTCGCAGATGGCGGAAAAAGCGGCCTGCTGTTTCGGTATTCCACTCGGCACAAGGCCCATTGTGGGGCTAATTGAACCGTGGTCCGCAAGAGGAGAGGCGCTAACTACGTGAGTTGACAGGGTTTAGTCTGTCCGTGCATCCTTGGTACCTTCACGCGAAGCGATTTTGTACCAGGGGAGCGAAACCGATGGGCACTGCAATCAGTCTGAAGAGTCTCACCGACATCAAAGGCCGCTACGAGGCCATGCAAAAGCGCGTCCAGAATGTCAAGAAGGAAGCGCAAGAAAAGGTGGGCATCGTCGTACAGAGCGCTGAGATAGCTACCATGGGGTTTGGCATGGGTGTCGTCAACGGCAGATGGAACCGCCCCGAAGTGGTCGGGATTCCCGTCGACGCCCTGACGTCCATCCTGCTGCACGCCGGTGGCTTCATCCTCGACTCGGACGGCGCCTCCCACATGCACAACCTGGGCGACGGCGCGCTGTGCTCATACATGGTCGGTCTCGGCTCCGGCGTGGGTATCCAGATGCGTCTGCAGGCGCTCAATCCCGCGGCCCCTCTGCAAGCGGCTCCCTAGAGAACTGTCATCGCGCGCGTGAACCCGTCGCCCGTCGACGGGCCCGCCTCGTCCGCATAGCGCGGCCGGGATGAAGGCATTTTTCGTGTTGGAGTATTTCCTATGCGTAGAACCATCGTTGGCGGCAACGGCTACAAGATTCTCGGGGACTCGCCCCGGGACCGTCTGCTGATCGGCAACGCCGTCGAAGACATCATCGCGGCGGCTGGCCTGGACTCGAATGAGCTGGACCAGAGTCAGAAGGCACAAATTGCGACCACGATCATGGCCTCCCAGGGCCTGATTGTGAAAGACGACCCGCCCACCAATGCGCGTCGTTTCCCGCTCGGCTTCGAGTCGGCCACGCCGATCGCCGCCGGTGCGAGCGTCACCATCACGAGCCGGCCGCAGACCCTGTTCAAGGGCCAGCGGTTGGTGTTGCCCTCGGACATCGCTGGCGACTTCGTCATCGACGATTTGAAGGTGGGCAAGGATAGCCAATTCGTGGCCGAGGGAGCAATTCCCGGCCGCGTGCTGCAGGAGAACGCGACGAACGTCGATTTCGATCTCGACACGGCGCAGATCAGCCAGGACATCAGCATCAGCGTGACCAACATCGGTGGCGCGCCCCGCACGTTCCGCGCGGCCCTTTGGGGCAAGGTCGCGGAGTAGTCCCGGTCGGCGACACCTGCCTGTGAGCGTGTGAGCGCTCGCCAAGTGGTGCGACCTGCACGGAGAGGCGTGCACAGTTTTTAGGGGGCGTTCGACGTATGAACAACATCAGCTTTTGCGCCGATGTGTACCGATTCCCGAAAGCGAAAGCCTACAGCGATCGCGTGCTCGGTTGTCTCCTCTGGGCGCTCATCTACGCCGACGAGGCCTATTTGCAGGGCACGGGCGATGAAGTGCCCGCGCTCTACGACTCGGGCATTTACTGGGAAGCCGAGAAGCCGCTCGGGGTGAGCGTGTGCCCGGAGGGTGTGGGCCAAGAGCTCTTCCTCGGCGTGCGCCAGATACGAAAGCAGGGGTTCGCCGACTGCGAAGATGTGGCCGCGTGGCGTGTTGCGGAGGTACGCCTTGGACGCGTGGACGTGCCGCGCGGCCTCCCGCCGTTCCCCGGCCACCCGCCCGTGACCGCGATCCGTCCGCCCTACCCGGAGCTCAAGCCGGCCGGGCCCGACGTGCTGCCCGCGTTTTACTCTAGGAAGACGGGCCCCGCGGCCATCACGATTCACATCGTGGTCGCGTGGCCCGATGGCTACGTCGAAGACCCCTCGCGCGTGCTCGGGATGGGCGGCGCTCGTCGATACGGATAAGGTGAACCCATGCTCCAGTTGCCCGCGATCGGAATCACGTTGCTCGGCGGCCTTGCGACGTACGTCGCAGCGCGGCTCACCACAGGCGCGAAGTCGACGGAGCGGCCGGAGGTGCGCCCCATCGCCATGCCCGTCGCGCCCATACCCATCGCCAAAGCCCCGGTGAGAGAACCGGTGCAGGCGCCCGTCGAGCATACGGCGCCGCCTCCTCCTCCTCCTCCTCCGGTCGACAAGAGCCCGCACCTCCCGACGCCGCCCATTCCCGCGCCCGTCGTGATCGCCCCCCCACCGGTCGTGGCGCCGCCGAAGGTCGTGACCGGCCCGGCCGTCGTCGAACCCCCGCCCGCACCGGTGGAGCACACCGCGCCGCCCCCGCCGCCGCCGCCCCCGGTCGACGTCAGTCCCGCGCTGCCCACGCCCGTAGTGCCCCCGCCGGTGGTCGTGCCGTCGCTGCCGGTGCGGCCGGACAGCGATGCACCCATCATCGAAGTCTCGGCCCGCGACAAGCCCCCGGCGGGCTTCGATGCGGCGATCGCCAGCACGCTCGCGCCCGGCGTGGCCAAGGACATCAAGACGCGGCAGTACGACTTCGACCGTGCGCAGCTCAAGCGCTTTCAGGCCGCCGCGGGTCTCACCCCGGACGGCGTGTACGGCAACGATTCGTGGGGCGCGCTGCTCTACTACACGTCCGATGCCCCGAAGGCGCTCTACAAGCCGAGCGCGCCCACGCCCTACCAGTGGGGCCAGTGGGTCATGCTCTCGGCGATGAACGCGCCGCAAGGCCCGAGCTCGGCGCCGCAGACGGTGCGCGAGCCGGAGCCGGTCGATCTCGAGCTCGACGAGCCCCCGGCCGCGGCGCTCCCCGTCGACGTCGGTCCCGTGCCGCCGAGCGGCTTCAACCCCACCAGCGCGCGGAAGCTCGCGAAACAGGTGTCCGCGAACATCGACAGTAAGGCAAAGCTCTACAGCCGCGACTTACTCAAGCAGTTCCAGACGGCCGCGGGCATTGCGGCCGATGGGCTCTACGGCGGCGGCAGCCGTCGCGCGCTCATCTTCTTTGGCGTCCCGCGGCCTGCACAGCCGCTGTTCAAACCCACTGCGACACCCGCCGAATATCCCTGGTCGAAGCAGGCCGGCGGGGTGTCATGATCCGCGGCGACGCGAGCGCCGATGCCCCGTGTGGCTGCCAGCATGCAGACGCGGGAGGAGACCCACCTGACGAGGACCCCATGTACAGCATCCTAGGCGACGACAACACCGACGACGTCCTGCAAGAAGGCACTTGGCGCGATGTACAGCTGGGCGCCGATGCGCCCGGCGTGCGCGCACGCGGCGTCCTGCAAACCCAGGGCCCGTTCCTGCACGGCTACCTTAAGTTCCGCCTCCCCGGCGAATCGAAGGTGCACATGGTGCACATGTCGCTCGACATGCGCGATATCGAAGCCGCGCTCGAGGAGGGTATCGAGGCCCGTGCGCCCGGCACGACATCGGCGGCCGCCGGCGGCCGCATCGCGCGCAAGATCAAGTCGGGCCTGAAAACCGCGGTCCGAAAGGTCGCCAAGAGCAAAATCGTCAAGGGCGTGGTGAACATCGCGAAGAAGGCATTTAATAACCCCTTGGTCAAGGGGCTGCTCTCGGCGACGCCAATGGGCGCCGCGATGTACGCCACGGCGAGCGCGGCGCGCGTGGCCGCGAAGGCCATCAAGGGCGGGCGGAAGGCAAAGCAGACGCTCGCGAAAATCGCCAAGGGCGCGAAGGCCGGAAACCCCGACAGCATCAAAGCCGCGCGCCTGGTGAAGGCCGGCATGAAGATGACGGGCATCACGCCGCAAGTGACGGTGAGCTTGCAGAACGCGGCGGCCGCGGGCGAGCCCGAGTACCTGGCGGCGATCCTCGGCCAGTGCGTCGACTGCCGCCCCACGCACGCGAACGTGCCGTACGTGGTCGGTTGCGGCGCGGACGAGGGGGATGCGGACGAGCACGAAATCGACGCGCTCGAAACCTTCGCCACCTCCGGCGCGTTCGAGGGCGTACGGTGGGTCATCAACCGGCTGGGCTTTCACTCGATGGCCAGCCCCGCGGCGGGCTTCTCGAAGCGCGACGCGCTCTTGGCGGGCCTGCAACTGTACGCGCCACGCAACTGATCGGGAGGGGGAGACGTCGTGGGGGCAGAAGTCGAAAAGCTTATCCGAACGCAGCAGCAGGGCGCGCTGAGCGCCACGCTCTACACGGTCG
>Ga0193753_10000980_pt1 | contig 25595 bp, 21 predicted proteins | sample H1c2metaG_FD_144925 | JGI IMG/M metagenome (GOLD analysis project Ga0193753, IMG submission 144925) | Soil microbial communities from a riparian zone of the East river system, Colorado, United States - H1c2 | ecosystem: Environmental > Terrestrial > Soil > Riparian zone | place: USA: East... | reverse complement strand
GCCCCAACCAATAGTACGACATTCTTGTATAAGCACTGGTTCGCGAGAACTGCGGATGACAAACTCTTTGACTATAAAAAATTAGGAAGTCCGTTAGGTGCTCAACCGGGAACAGTTGGCTGGTACTATAGCAGCAGCAATACAAAGGAAACCAACGTTCCAAATTCGCCTTATCCGTATAGTGGAATGGAGTATTCAAAAGATGGGTCTAACGAACCAATGATGCAAGCTGCTCCGGGAGAAGAAACCAGACTGGGGATGAATCATGAGATCAGAACAGCCTCGTTCCCGGTAAGAAAAGAATTGGATGATTATGCTGTCAAGAGGATTCAGGCAATCCCAGGAATTGCGCAGGACGGATCTTTTTTTGACGAATGTATTCAGACTGTCGTACGCGACCAGAATGGAAAGTACTCTGTGAGCATAAGCGATAAGTCTGGCAGCGTTTTAATGAACGCCAGGTTTGGTGCTTCAGCAGGCAGTGCCATGAATCTAGTGAATGTGATTGACGCTTCTGATGCAACGGAGCAGGAAGTTGGACCCCATATGGTTTATTTTTACGTGCCCGAGGCCGTACCTGTTACAAAAACTGAAACGATGTCTGCTGATTACTTCATTGAGGATCTAGCGACGGGCGCTCCCTACAATCCTGCGCAAGCTTCATGGGATCCCGGCTTTTACCGAATTATTTTAAACAGTGGTTCAATACAACTTTCATACAACACTTATTTACACGACGTTTCATATTCCTTTTTTGATGACGCTGGGCGGTTGGTTCGTTCCGTCGCGCCGAATAGCATAACACCCGGCTGGAACATTGCAAATGCCGATAAAAAATCCTTCAAGTACAATCAAAGAGGTTGGCTCCTTTCAATGGAAGAATCCGACGCCGGTGTTACCGAATATGTGTATCGAAAAGATGGGAAAATAAGGTTTTCTCAAAATGCGGTGCAGAGAGAGAAACACTACTTCTCGTATACCCACTATGACAAATTTGGGAGGCCAGTAGAGTCAGGAGAATACCGCGGAACACAGACTCAATTCAAATCAATGACTCATTCTTCTTATTCAGGTTCTTCAATGGCCCTTGAAGTCGAGAAAACATACGATCAGATAGCGTGGGCGCCTGTCGACATGCAGGATTGGATTAAAACTCATTATGATGAAGTAGCCACGGGGGTTGCCCTTCCTATTACACAGCAATTTGTACGAGGGGCTGTCTCCTTCACAGAGAACATTAATATGCGGACCTATTACAGCTATGATGAAATGGGCAGAATCCATCTGCGTTGAATCGATTCTTTGTAACGAAATACAGTTTCGATTTCCTCGGGAATGTCACAGAAGTTAAGAACTCGAGCTATTCAGGATCAACTTCTTTTGAAGAGTTCTATCATCATTATGAATATGATAACGACACAAGGCTTTCAAAAGCGTTAACGAGTGTGGATGGCGTCCATAAAGTCGAACGTGCAACCTATGAATATTATCTCCATGGCCCTTTAAAAAGAGTTGTTCTGGGAAGTAAGCTTCAGGGAATTGATTTTGTATATAACATTAATGGTTGGCTGACCCACATCAACCATCCGGATAATAACTATGATCCTGGAATGGACGGCGATGCAAGCGGTCCTCATGCCGACGTAAGAAGAGACGTGTTTGGAATTGTTCTAGATTACTACACAAGCTCATTAAATAATCTATATGCATCTACCGCACCTATTCCATCGGAATATCATAATATCTTCCACGGCTTGCCAGCGCAGGATCAACCGAGATTCACCTCTCACCAGCCCTTGCCAAAGTTTAACGGCTTAATTGAATCAGGCAATGGATTTAATGGGAATACCCTGAAAAAGTACAGCGCTGAGAATCCGCGGTATCAAGGAATGATATCTGATCTTTCTGGAACTAATGGTAATTGAAACATCCATTAACAACTATTATAACGTAAAAGATATGTGTCATTCTCTACGTCCGTTAACTGTCACAATACTAATCGTTCTCTGCTTCATTTTCGGCAGCGTTATTAGTGTAGCAAAAGGTAGATCGGAAAAGATCTCAGGGGGCTCAATACCCGTATTCGACAATGAGATACAAAACCCGGAATTCGACGACGGAATTGATGATTGGGACCTGCTTGACTTTACAGGCTACAATGACGCTACAATATCGGTAGTCCAGGGCGCAGGTTTGTCAGGGAATAATTCGTTGAAGATCGATATGCATCGGGCAGAGGCTGATGTCTGGAAACTTAACGTGAAGCAAATCCTGGGTATTGATCTTGAGCTAGGAAAGACGTACAGGGTTAGCTTTAGGGCTAAGGCCCAGGTAACTACTGATATCGCTGTGGCGCTGGGAGGTGAAAATGATTACTTCAGCTTCTGGTACCAGGGCATTACGGCAACAACTTCCACTCAATTATTCACCTATGAATTCACCTGCACTGATGAGGATGTCAATAATTATTCTAGTTTTTCGTTGAACTTTTTCGTTGGTAACACAGAAGGAAGTGATGTTTGGCTAGATGACATCAGCGTAGAGGCGTTTACCTCTGTGGTAACCGGAATAGAATTATCTCCCCAAAAAATTATTGTTGACTCTGGTAATACATGGCAATTGACAACATCGATAACCCCAACTAATGCCCCAAACCAAAACGTCAGCTGGTCTTCCAGCAGCAATTCGGTAGCTACTGTAAGTTCTACAGGGTTGGTTACTGCAATTTCAACTGGCTCTGCGATAATCACAGCAACAACCCAGGACGGTGAGTACACGGCAACGACATCTGTTACTGTGTCGACGTTAGGAAATGCTTCTGTCAGCAATGGTCAATTTGACTCAGGAGATTCATATTGGAATGTAATTGACTATACAGGAAGCGAAACATCATTTTCAGTGGTACAGGGTGGGGGATTATCAGGAACCAATTCGGCGAGAGTGGACGTGGTAAATAATAGTAATGAAAACTGGATGTTGAGCATGGAACAATCTCTTCCCTTCAGGCTGGTAAACGGGAGAAAATATAAGATCAGTTTCATGGCTAAGGCTGAATCAAACAGGACGATTGATATGTCCTTCCGAGGCGAAAGTACTAACATAGGATATTGGTACGAGGACGCGGATCTCACCACTACGCCAACGAACTTTGGTTTTACATACGAGTGTTCAAGCACAGACGCTGCCAATGAACCTTCCTTTATTTTAGCTTTCTATCTTGCAAAGGGAGTGATTAGTGACGTTTGGTTGGATAACATTGTGGTTGAGGATATCACAGGAAAAGTGACGGGCGTCGAGCTTCAATATCCATTCCTGACCTTAAGACAAGGCCAGACCTGGCAACTGAATAGAACCATTCAACCACAGGGGGCGACTAATCAGAACGTTACCTGGACGTCAAGCAACACCTCGATAGCCACCGTCTCGACTAGCGGACTGGTAACTGGCGTTTCTTTTGGTAGTGCAACTATCACTGTTACGACCGCTGACGGAGCTTTTACTGCGAACACGATAACTACCGTCCAGCAGTCGGGGGTCACTACAATAGCAAATTCAGAGTTTGATAATGGTACTGATGCCTGGACACTACGAGATTACACAGAGACTCCGGGTGCAAGTATTGCCGCGGTTCAGGGCGCAGGCCTGTCAGGTACAAATTCCTTGCATGTTAATGTTGTCAATACCAACAGCACTGGTTGGCAGCTGGCAGTAAGACAAATGCTTCCATTCAGAGTCGAACTTGGAAAAACTTATCGCGTTAGCTTTATGGCGAAAGTTCTTTCGGCCAGCCCAATTAACGTCACTCTTAGCGGCGAGGAATCATTCTGGAGTTACATGCATGAAGAGGCAAACCTCACGACCACTTCTCAGCTATTTAGTTATGAAGTAACAGTTTCAAATGAAGATGTTGCTCTTGAGCCGTACTTTGCCATTAACTTCTTTGTCGCGCACGGAGCAATCAATGAAGTCTGGATTGACAAAGTCAAAGTAGAAGATCTCACCAATGCGATCCCTGTAACGGGGATTGGATTGTCAGCCACGGTATTGAATTTACGTGTCGGACAAAGTGGGCAATTAACAAAATCGATCCTACCTACTAACAGTACCAATCAAGATGTCACCTGGAGTTCATCTAATTCAGCCGTTGCGTCTGTGAATGGTCTGGGGCTTGTGTCCGGAATTGCTAACGGTACAGCGACAATTACTGCGGCTACAGTTGATGGCAATCACTCAGAACACGTCACAGTTTATGTTGGACAGATTGCCCCAACATCGCTGACGATCAGTCAACCAGACTTGAGGATTTCCAGAATTTTGACGGGTGTACAATTGGAACCTGTTATCGAGCCCAAACCTGCAAGAGATGCTCAGCTCATTTGGACATCGAGCGACAATTCGATCGCCTCGGTAGAACCATTCCTTGGTCACGGCTTTGAAAATTATGGCGATGTCACAATTCATACTTCAGGTGTTGTCACTGTTTCAGACGGAATGGAAATTGCGGCGTTACGAGATCTCTATGAGAATTTTGGCGGAGGTAGTTGGTATGATAGGGATAATTGGCCAGCCAATGATGAAGAATGGGATGCGATTACAAGCATTTCACAATTATCCACAGCCGATGGAATTACAATTATTGACAACGATGTCATCGGTGTATCTCTTTATAATAATTCGGCTGAAGGCGAAATTCCAACGTCAATCGATAACCTAAAGAATCTTCAAAGACTGAATCTAAATCAGTTAGATCGCAATGACAATACATTCCCGAATATTACCAACCTAACCTATCTGGTGGATATCGCATTAGGTGGCTTATCAGGACCTATCCCATCGTCAATTGATAATCTGGTCAACCTGGGAACTCTATCGCTGCAGGGTGATTATACCGTTACTATTCCAAGCCAGCTTAGCAATCTTCCAAACCTCAGAATGTTACAAATACAGGGAAGCACTAATCTCAATGGCTACCACCTGCCAGGGAGCTTAAAACAACTTTACATCCGGAATCATGGCTCGACTGCAATACCTGACTTAAGCAATTTACCAAACCTTCAAGTCTTATACATAAGTGCTTTCGAAAATATTCTACCTGCCGCCATACCCGGGTGGATTCAGACTCTTCCAAATTTGCGCCAACTTTTATTAATGGATCTAAAACTCATTGGAACAATTCCAACATGGCTGGCCAATTCTTCGACAATTGATGATCTCTTTTTATATAGCAATAACCTTTCAGGACCAATACCAGGTAAATTTGAAAATTTTACAGTTGTGAACCTTTCGGGAAATGATTTCGCTGGGTCGTTATCACCTTACCAATTTGGAGCTAATATAGAAACCCTTGACCTTTCTCATAACAACTTCAGTGGCGAGCTTCCATCATGGATATTTGGCGGCAATAACCAGAGCATCGATGTGTCTTATAACAAATTCGATCAGTTCCCTAATGATATTCCCGAAAATCATTCACTAGAAGTATTCAGTTTTTATTCTAACAGATTTTCCGGACAAATTCCCGCTTGGATATCAAAGCTTAAACGACTACAATCCATTTCGGGATGGTTAAATGAATTCACCTCTCTCCCAAACAATGTGCACGAATGGTTTAGTGAACCTTGTCTACCAGAATATGGGTGCACACGAATGGCCGATTTTTCCAGTAATAAGCTAACCACATTACCAGTTCAAATTTATGATGTCGCACCTGGTACAATGTACATGTTCGACAATAACCTGATATCCAGCCTACCAACACCAGGTGGACCAGTCCGTAATGACTTCTACTTATCTCTGCAGCGAAATTACCTAACGTTCAGTGAACTATTCAAGATTCCGAATATATCGGAAATGGACATAAATTATTTTGATCAAAGGGGAGTGTTAGAATCGAACTCAATAACTGTCCAACTTAATGCACAATTACTACTCACGTCTGGCACAATACTGCCAAATACGGAAATCCGGTGGTACAAAAGAAAAGAAAATGGCACCTGGGCTTTACAGCTTTTCAACAATCAAGATCCAACTAGGCAAACGTTCCTTAGAAACAGCGCTGCCTATGGTGATGCCGGAACATACCGCTGGTCTGTTAGCAGCCCCATGGCTAACCAAACTATTATATACTCTAATCCTTTCACGGTAACCGTCGGAGAGCAAGTTGACGACACGACATTACCCCCTCTTTACAACGGAATAATTACGTCGGCCAGGTGGAGAACTGATAAAGTATTCGGATCAACCCAACCAGATCTAACGGGCATGTACCTGTATAGATATGATAATGAGTACCAGATCAGAGATGCGCGTTGGGCTCAAAGTTTCAATGAACTCACAAAGACGTTTGCATTAGCGGGAAGTAAATTCAGAACTTCAGTCGTTGGATATGATCGAAATGGAAATATCACCGCAATGGAAAGATACGACGAGATGGGGCAACTGGAGAATAACTTTATTTACAACTATAGGTATAATGGGCCAGATCTAAAATATAATAATCAGTTGGTAAGCGTTTCCGGATACGCAAACAAGTATAGCTATGATGAGTTAGGTCAAATGATAGCTGCAGAGAAAACTGACGACAATCAATATATAGACTACGACGTAACAGGCAAAGTGATAGCCGTTTATTCGGACGTTGAAAGGAATACGCCGATCGTTAAATATCAATATGATGATCGAGGGTTTCGCTTGGCCAAAATTTCTTTCGGTGAAGATGGTCCCAGAACCTGGTGGTATATTCGTGATGGTTCAGGCAACATTATCAGCATTTATGAACAAGATGGATTGCCCGGAATCAACAGTGAAGAAGGTCTTGTACACACCGAAGTGCCTATATATGGTTCCGGAAAGGTGGCAACCTATTTCCCAGCACAGGATGCCAGCGTCGACTATGAGCTAACAGACCACTTGGGTAACGTCAGGGCTGTATTGCGCGAGGACGTACAGGAAATGACCGCCACGATGGAGGACAGTAATGTAGAGGATTACACGAACCCTCGTGTAATCGAGTTAGGCTGGTTTCAGAATTTGTTCGATACCGAAATGAGCGACATTAATATGAATCATACGTCCGGTACTGCCACGACTGTCCTTAACCCGACCCGATCAGCCTACTTGTTTTGGCAGGCGGGCGTTCCTGGAAATGATGCTCAGGACAAAGCAATCGGTCCGGCCATGGCACGGGAGGTTAGCCCTGGCGACATTATCACCGCAGAGGTTTTTGTGCGATATAAGACGAAGGAGTCATATACACGAGAGGGAATTACCTTAAGTGTCCTCGGGTCGTTGTTAGGGAACAGTTTCATCACTGCTGCTGGCTTTGACGGATCAAGCCTCCCTCAAGCCTCACAGGCGTTTACGGACGCCCTAACAGGCAGTGGATTTCTTGATGATACCGATGGATCTGTCCCATATGCTTACATTAATTACATCATCCTGAACGAGTCGAAGGTCAGAATTGCAGCAGAAAGAAAGAGAGTAAGTTCCGATGCCGGATTTGATCCCGGAGAAGAAGGACTACCTGATATGCATGAAAGGTTATATTTTAATGATGATATTGTCATACCAGCAGGTGCTAAGTATATTTACTTGTGGGTTAGCAATGAATCGCCAAACACGCAGGTTTGGTTTGATGATTTCAAAATAAACCATGCCTCAACCTTTGTCGCTCAGGCCACTGATTATGGTGTTTGGGGCGATGTATTACGGGAACAGAAGAGTGAGGCGTTAAGGAAATACCGATATGGATATCAGGGACAGTTTGCCGAAAAGGATGACGAGACTGGATGGTATCATTTTGAGGCAAGGGAGTATGACCCAATAATAGGACGATGGACTACCCCAGATCCTTTGAGACAATTTTCTTCCCCCTACGTAAGTATGGGAAACAACCCAGTAAACAGAACCGACCCAAACGGGAAAGAAGCAATTCCGATTAATCAAGTTTTAAACTATTATGGATTTGCCTCAAAAGAAAGGCAACTTTTCCCCGATTTGACGTTCTACCAAAAGGCAAATAGAACTATGAACTTTATCGTAGATTTTTTTACATCGGATGGACTTGAAACGCCCATTGTTATTGGTAAAGAAATGTACGATATCGCTTCCGAAAACATGAACTTACGAATTGACGATGCAAGTATTGAAAACTTGCTTAGCTATCAAGAAACTTTAATGACAATAAAGGGGAAGATTAATACGAAAATTCAACCACTTGTCGAGAGGATTACAAAATTGAGCGAAAGTAACTCAACTGGATTTCATACAGAGGAAATAATAAGTCAGACAAAGCTTAAGTGGGAGTTGGAATATCAACTCATGTCTATAGAGACAGAGCTTGATCTAATTCAACCAACAATAGACAGTAAGCAAAAAGAGCCGCAGAAAAGTGATCTTTAGATTCATTGAAGTCATTTAAAATTACATTACATGAAACAAACTTGTTTTATACTTTTACTCATCTTACTAAATAGTAGGTGCACATCTAAATTCGAAGTTAAAGAGGATGAGGTGGCTGTCACCTTTAATAATACAACTGGTGAAGTAAGTCAGGACGTACTCAGAAAGGGGGATTACGAAATTGGCTCAAGTGAAAAGGTTGTAATATTTCAAACTGATCCGCAGCATAAAGACTTTTCTTTTGATTTTCTTTTCAAAGATGCCTCTGAGGGCTTAATAGAGTTTTCTATAGACTACACGCCAAAAGTGGATAGCTTGGCAAGCTTTTATAGAAAATATAAAACAACAAATTTGCCAGTAACAGTTGAAATAGAAATAAAATCGACGGTCAGAGACATAGCATTAAATCTTACAAAAGAAAATATTGATAGTAAGATTTTTTTTATGACAATTGAGCGGGCTCTGGATTCAGAATTGAGATATTTTATTGATATAGATCACTTTTCGCCAAAGCGAGTGAAGTACCAATAATTCTAATAAGTGCTTCAACTGTAAATTTATCGGTTAGATGACGTTCCATACACATCCAAGGGATTACAATGATGATGCATTTGCTAATCCTCCTCCGCGGATCCTAGGCTCGTTCGATTAACAAATATTTTGTAAACCAATGCATTGCCTATTACTTATACTAGCCTTGGGAAGTTCAATGTCATTGAGCTTTGCGCAGGATTCTAGGAGACAAGAAAGTAAAAGTATTGTCCCCGGTTTGCGCCACAGATTGAATGCCTCGACCACGAAGGTAAACCAATCTGCAGCTTCTCTTAAACACAAACTGTCGTCAGACACACTCAAATTTCCAACCGATTCACTGAAGCTTTCAAAGTGGAGCGTTCAAATAGAAAAGGGCGATTCTATCCAACGGCTCTTAAAAGATGAAAATAGATTAACCTTTACCCCAGACAGTGTAATAAAGGCCACCATAAAACCAATTACCAAAGTAAAGGCTAGGGCGGATAGCCTTAAGCAAAAGGCAGACGCCTATAGTCAAGAAAAGTTGAGTAGCGTTGAGCAAAAGATTAACAAACCTCTTGATAAGGTAAACTCGAAAATCTCGTCGACTGAGAAACCGATTGAACAAAAAGTGGAACATGTAAACCAGGCCATTGATCAAAAGACAGGTAAGCTTCAAACTGGTATTCAAAAAGGATTTGATAAGGCTACCGATGGAACAGTAAAAGCTCCTATGGAAGGATTGCAGACAAACGGCCTTAATTTACCTTCAAAGCCGGAAAGTATCTCCGGGGTAGATATCTCTAGTCCAAACCCACCCGGATTGAATTCTGACTTACCAGGGATTAACGTCTCGAAGGTATCACCGAAAATCCCAGATGCAAAACTAAATGCCGACCATTTGAGAGAAGAAGCCAACCTTACTATTCCCGAAATGGATAAGGTCAACGAAGCCAAAGGCGAACTGGGCAAATTAGGTTCAAACCTGAATGAAGTCGAAAAGTATGGGAAGGAATTACAGGGACTCAAGAACCTGGACTCCGCTACTATCGAAAACGCGTCAAAGAAGGCGGAAGAGAAAATCATGAAACTGGACCAACTTGAAGGCGTGCAGGAACAGACTCAGGTATTCACAAAGCAACAAGCTGAACACAAAGCCTTGATCCAGAAATACAATGACAAAAAGCTTTTGCAGGAAGAGATGCGACGCAAAGCTAAAAGTATGGTAAATGACAAGTTTACTCACAACACGCCTGAAATAAAAAAAGCAATGAATGAACTGACGAAACACAAAAAATCGGTCAAAGAAATACTGGACAAGAAAAATAATACGATGGCTGACAAACCGGTAACCCAAAGGCTGGTACCCGGTATCACCTTGCAGTGGTATAAAAAACCGGAATTTGAAATGGACTTCGCAATGCAAGTTGGCTACCAGACAGCAGGCAGACTGCGAACTGGCATTGGTGGAATCTATAGAGTAAGGTTCGACAAGAAGTATGACCTGTTCATTAAAGGAGCCAATATATTCGGCGGACGTATGTATTCAGATTTTATCATTAACAGAGGGATCTACGCCCATGCTGAGTATGAAATCCTTCGCGGCAGGTACATTGGTATCCGCGCAACCGGCGAAGGAGTAGAAACAGTAACACACGCCTATTTTGGCATTGGTAAACAGTTCAACATCTCAAAGAAAATAAAGGGCCATTCGATGGTCTTGTACAGGACTGAGTTCACTGGAAAACTATTTGATGAAAGCAAGATCCATCTGCGGTTGGGATTCGATCTTCGGACTGATAAGAAGAGAAGACAGTCGACCGCAGCAGCGAAACCCTGACAGGGTGAAAGGATGAGAATGGTTATATGAGAATATTTTAATTATGAGAACGTCGATATGTAAGAAAATTTCAATCGGGTGCGCAGTTGTATTAATATTATGTGCACTCTCCGCAATGACTAGTCAAGGGCAGACTATAATTCCCAGGATAGGTATGACATTATCTCGGACCACCTGGAGTTGGTCTGACAGGGAACAATACAAGGTGAATGGTGAACTAAGAAAAGGCCTGATAATTGGCTTGGCCTATGAGACAAGCCTGAAGGAGGGTCCGTTTGTGTTCCAGACAGAGCTGACTTATATTGAAAAAGGCTTTAAGGAAACTGTCAGTTATCCCAACAACGTCGATAAACATGACTATTCGTTCAAGTTCCTTGAGGTCCCTGTGATTCTTAAAGCAGAGCTAGGCACTGGTAAGATAAAATTCCTTCCGCATCTGGGTCTAAGTGTCGCATACGCTTTAGAAGGAGATCGAAATAGGAGTGGAGTTTATGCCAATCCGAATACAGGCGAAATTAGTTTGTGGACCCAAAAAAACGAAATCACTTTCTCTTTTAGTGATCAGCAAGGTAAGCGTCGGGTTGGATCACCGCTGGACTTCGGAGTGCAGACTGGGAGGGGATTTAAACTTTTTGATAAGGTGATTATGGATTTAAGATATAGCATAGGGCTGACGAATTTCGAATTCATTCCGGACGAATCGTTACAAAATAGAGTAATACAAATTAGTGCTGGTGTTCCAATCAGAATAGGAAGAACCAAAAGTTAATATAGAGGATAAAGACAGCCAAGAAGCGGCCCAAGTAATAAGGAAGTTTGTGGAATAGTTATGCCAATATCAACATTGACCGTTGCGACAAAGAATGCCCAGCTATCAGGGTAGAGTTGTCAGAAGGTTCCAGCATCCACGTCGTTGCCATTACCACCCAATTGTTCACGTTGCAGTTTCTCAAGCATTTGTCTGAAGCCATAGCCCCTAATCGCCCTTATCAAGCGTTTAGTGACTTCAAGATCTTCCCTAAAGCTATAGTCCTCAAGCAATTTCTTCTCAACCGCCGCAGTTTCATCGGGCGAAAGTTCTCCCGCAAGATAGCTGTCAATTTCCCTGGTATGATTTATAACCTTACTCATGATCTGTTATTGGCCAGAGGTATAATAGAATGTTCTGCGAAAAGCCTCTTAAGATACGTTAAGCAACGCCACTTCTTATTTTTCGCTGCCTGGATAGAATTAACGTTAAGCACGGACTTTAGTTCCTCCATAGTCCGATTATTGTAATAATATTCTGTGAGGACCTCACGGCAATCATCCTTCAATTCATTCATCAATATGGTTAGCACCTCCACGTCTATCAGGTACCCGTTCAGGTCTGTTTTAAGATCATCCACCATTTCATTGATCGTGATTTGTTGCTTTTGGCGGTTCCTAAGCTCTCTGACCCACAGGTTCCTGCAGATACTGTAAATATAGGTCTGGATAGAAGACTTTCCCAGAAAAGTACCGTTAATGATATTCACGACGATGTCCCGTATTTTGGGCAGGTTAACTTTATATAAAGTTCTCCATGCAGCATCCCGTTCGCGTTTGTCATTTGATAAGATCATTGAAATTAACTTACCATCGGGGGTGGAGGAGGATTGATTCGCTGTCATCGGAGTTCTTGTAACGTGATTTCGTCCGAAAATTGCTAAAATAAATTATTAGTGTAAAGGACCGGGATACATATTCCAGGTCAGATGTAAGATTTCATGGCGTTATACAGTATAATCCTGCACAAGTAAGATGGAAGTTATGAACACACTCGTACCCAGTAACCGTTACTGGACCCGCCGATCCTAATTCACGCCAAATGGTGGGTGTCTTGTGGGTACAAAGAAGGAATATAATTCGTTGGTCGGGTAAAAGGAACAGCGTCAATCATGGTTCGATTATTCACAATCAGCAAATTAATAATCAATAAGAATGAAGAAACCATTTTAGATACACCCTGGAGTATTTTACGCTGGGCACAACAGCCCAGACCTATAGCTTTGATTTTAGCGCTACCGAGGCATTGCTCAATGATGAGCCAAATTTTTCCTTGAAATTTTATCTGGCAAAGGGAGTGATCAGTGATCTGTGGTTAGACAAAATAAGCATAACAGACGTCACAAACAACGCGCCGGTTACGGGTGTCAGCGTTGCACCCGATCCTGTCGTGATTAATGTTGGTCAAAGCTGGCAGCTCACAAAAGTACTGGCGCCTTCCTACGCAGCCAACCAGAATGTCACCTGGTCTTCCAACGATACGGGCATTGCTACCGTGAATAGCAGCGGCGTGGTGAGTGCTGTTGCTCCAGGATCAGCAACAATTACGGTACATACTGTGGACGGGAATTATACAGCGTCCACTACAATCAGGATTCCAGGCAATGGAGCCACAGTGGTTGACAATGCCGAATTTGATTCAGGCATAAACGGATGGAACCTGATCGACTATACACCTATCCAGACAGCCTCCATGTCGGTGGTTACCGGTGCCGGACTTTCGGGCACAAACGCACTAAAGGTTGATGTGACCAATGACCACAACGATGCCTGGAAACTTCAGGTGTGGCGTTACATTAACTTGAGGCTTGAAGTAGGCAAAACCTACAGGGTGAGCTTTAAAGCTAAAGCTGAATCAATCCGGGCCCTATCGGTTTCTCTCTTTGGCGACGTGCATACCAACAACTATGGCATTGATGATTTCACGTTAGGCACTACTGTCCAGACGTATTCTTTTGACTACCAATGCAATGATGCGATGGTCAATGACGAGCCCAACTTTTCGATTCGGTTTTATCTGGCAACAGGAGTAGTAAGTGATGTGTGGTTGGACCAAATAAGTATTGAAGACATCACTGCCGTAATAGCCGTAACAGGAGTGAGCGTTACTCCAGCATCCATCCCGCTCACGGTTGGCTATTCAACACAGCTGACAAGAACCATTACACCAGCAATTGCCACTAACCAGGCGGTGATCTGGAGCTCAGATCATACCAATATTGCTAGCGTGAACATTACTGGCCTGGTGTCAGCAGTTGCCGAAGGAGCAGCGACAATAACGGTAACGACAGTCGACGGTAATTTTACAGCTACATCAACGATCACCGTTACAGCCCCGGAATCAATAGATTCAGGAAGTATCTTTGAGCGATTTGCCTTCCAATATAAATACGATAGCCGAAAACGGATGACACATAAAAAAGTGCCAGGCGCGGATTGGGTGTATATGGTCTATGATGAACGTGATAGGTTGGTGATGACCCAGGATGGAAATCAGAGAGGTAAACCAACTGGGGAATGGACCTTTATCAAATATGATGCCCTTAATCGGCCGGTATTGAATGGTATCTACCTGGACGCAGAAAATCTGCCGCTGAACGAAAAGACACAAGCCCGGATGCAGGGCGTAGTTGATGCCTATTATATAGCCGCAGAAAACAACAGTGATGAGTTGTTTGAAACCAGGGGCTTAGTTGTTCATGGCTATTCTGACAATTCATTTCCAAAGAATGTCACCGAGAACAATTATTTAACAGTTACATATTATGATGATTATTCGTTCATACCATCAGCGAATGCCGACGATTGGGGCTATGACGAAGTGCAACTTCCGTCATCAGGATCTGATCCTGGGCAGGAAGAAGACGAGTTTCCCATGGTGCTTGGGCAAAAAACCGGAACCAAGATTAAAAACCTGGACACCAACGAATGGCTTTGGAGTGTCAACTATTATGATGATCGCTATCGCTTGATTCAGGTTGTGGCACAGAATAACAAGGACGGCCTGGACAAAATGACAAATATTTATGATTTTGCAGGTAAAGTGCTGCGCACAAAAACAGACCATACAATAAACGGAAGTTCTCCCATAGCGACAACACGTGAGTTCTCCTATGACCATGCAGGAAGATTGCTTCAAACCGGACATAAGACTGGCAACAATCCTTCAGTGGTCATTGCCAGAAATGACTATAATGAGCTTGGACAGCTTATCACCAAAAACCTTCATTCGACGGATGGCACTACCTATAAACAACAGGTCGATTATAGATATAACACCCGTGGCTGGCTGACACGCATCAACGACAGTGAGCTATCTGAAATGAACGGTGGACCAAAGGACTACTTTGGCATGGAATTAGGCTATGAAAGTAACTTTGGCCTCGGAACCAATCCGGTTCAATACAATGGTAACATTAGTGTAATTAAATACAGTGCCAACCAGGGACTTGGACTTAACGATGAGGAATTGGAAATATTTGAAGCAACCGAACGAGGATACTCATTCGGATATGATCCTTTGAACCGGTTGAAGGAAGCTAAACATATGGAAAATACCTTGGCATGGGCGGCGTCTGCCTCATACCATGAAGACGGCTTAAATTACGACATGAATGGTAATATCATGACTCTAAACCGTAACGGTGAAGCTGGATCAATGATGGATCATTTGACATATCAATACCAGGGCAACCGGTTAGTAAGGGTGGAGGATGTAGGTGATGATGAAAAAGGATTTGCAGATGGTAGTTCCTCAGCTGTTGACTACATTTATGACGCAAACGGGAACATGACCACCGACGAAAATAAGCATATTGCATTAATAGAATACAACCATCTTAATCTCCCCAGCAAGGTGACCAAGAGCAATGGCGAATATCTTAAATATATTTACAATGCTGCCGGCGTAAAACTCAGCCAAGAAGTTTACAATTCAAGTAACGCCTCGCAGAAGAAAACTGAATATCTTGGAGAGCTATACTATGAAAACGATACACTCAGATTTATAAATCATGAAGAGGGCAGGATAATCATGGCTGATGGTTCTCCTGAGTATCAATACATGCTCAAAGATCACTTAGGCAATAATAGGCTCACCTTTACCACAAAACCTCAAACCGATACTTTCACAGCTACGCTAGAACCCAATACTCAGGCACAAGAGCAGAGTAACTTTGGTAGCTACAATTCCATTACAAACGATATGCTGGACCACACTGACGCGGGGACGGCAAACGACAAGGTCCATATCCTCAATGGTGGCTACAATGGTCAGGTAGGGTTAGCGAAGAGCTTCGCAGTTGGTCCTGGAGACGTTATTACCGCAGAAGTTTATGCTAAATATACCGGTGGTACAGGACCACCTAGCAACGTTGCAAATTTTGCGGTAGCGTTAACGGGGGCGTTTGGTTTAGTACCGACCCCGGCAATAGATGGACCAACGGCGTATCAAGCGCTCAATTCGTTGGGAACCGTACTTGCTTCCGGTGGCCGCGATGATGACGACAATGCGCCGAAGGGATTTATTAACATTCTGGTCTTTGATAAAAATAACAACCTTATTGATTTTGCGTACCAGCAAATTGACGCGAACTATGTACAGAATGGAGGGATCAAAACATCCTATGCTCCGCTAACTGTTGCGTCGAGTATCCGCCAGGCTGGTTATGCTTATGTGTTCTTGTCCAATGAGGGAGCAAGTGAGCTGCAGATTGGGTTTGACGATTACACCGTTCAACATGTGCATAGTGCTGTCGTGCAGCAGGATGATTACTATCCTTTCGGTTTAACATTCAACTCTTATTCAAGAGAGAATAGCGTGGATCAGAAATATAAGTTCCAAGGTCAGGAGCACATAGACGATCTTGACTTAGGATGGGACTCTTTCAAATGGAGGAATCATCAGCCTGACATTGGCAGGTTCTTCAATATTGACCCTCTTGCAGAGAAGTATGTTTACAACAGCCCTTATGCGTTTAGTGAAAATCATGTAGTAGCGCATAGGGAGCTAGAAGGACTTGAAAAAGTACTAGCAATCTTCTATCATGGTGGCCCCACTGGTGGTGGTCAAACGACAACCCCAGCAAAAGCCGGTACCACTGGAGAAATTTATAATTCAACTAAGTCATTTGCGCAAAGTGAAGGAAGAGAATTTGCAGGTACAGTCATTGCCCCCGGACTTACTTCAGCATCAGGCGTTGCGACTGGACAAGAATTTGTAAATGCAAACTACAGTGAAGGAGATCAAGTGATGATTTACGGATATAGTTACGGTGTTGATAATGCAATGGATTTAGCTACGAATCTTGGAGAACAGGGAGTAACAGTTAATACTATAGTCACAGTTGATGGATCAGACGGGCCACTTCAAAATAGTACAGTTAATACCACTGTGTCAGACAACGTGATGAATAACTTGAACGTTTATCAAACAAGTGATTCAGGCTCTTCTAGCACTTCGGCTTCAACAGGAGCTACTTCTTCTAATTCATCTAGTGGTAGCAGTAGCAGCAACAGCGGGACAAGTAATTTCCCAGGATCAAACGGAGGCCCTAATAATGCAACACCTGGGAATCAGAACAAGGTAATTGATAACAGGAATGTTACCGGTCCTGGGGTTACTCATGGTAACATCCAACAGAAGCAGCAAACTCCAATACAAAATCACATTAATGACCGGATACATAATTATTACATACCAATTAAAAATTAGAGGATATGAAGGGATTTAAAGTACTGTTCATTTTTCTTCCTTCGTTATTTGCCTGTGATGGAAATTATAGGGAGGTCGTAATTAGCGGGCAGGTAAAGGATTCTATAACAGGTAAGTTTATCTCAGGTTCGGAAATTAATGTTACCTGCTGGGTTTATGATACGAAGATTTGGGAATCAAGAAAAGTTATCAAGGACACTTTATCAGATGCAAACGGAAATTTTTCTATACCCTTTGAAAAAGGAGAAGCGATTGACGTTGAAGTGAGGCACGATAACTATCAACCATTTAAGTATTCCAATACTTTAGACAGAAGTATTAATGAGTTGGAATTTAAGCTGAAAAAGATAGAGTAATCACACACCAAAAACCCAGCCTTATCTTAGCGGCTACGTTCTTTGAAAAAGTTGCTACGGCATGGCCCCTTAGTGAAAAACTCGGTTCTCTTAAAAATGGCTTAGGGAAAATGAAAAGCCAGGTCGAAAAATCGTGATAACTACTATCCATTCGGTTTAACATTCAACTCCTTACTCGCGCGAAAACTCAACACCGAATCAATACTTGTATAACGGGAAAGAACATCAAGATGAGCTTGGGCTTAATTGGGAAGATTATGGGGCTAGAATGTATGATGCCGCACTGGGCAGATGGTGGGTGATGGATGGTAAAGCTGAATTATATTTTGCAACAACACCTTACGCCTACGCATTAAACCAGCCTACGAATGCGATAGACCCTGATGGAAATCTTGTCATTTTTGTTAATGGAAATCATTTTGGGTTCTCAGCACCAGCAGCAAGTTATTGGCAGAGTACTCAGTCAGTCCAATCTTATAAATCTTATAGCTTTTTCGGGCAACACCTTTGGGGTGGAATGGAACGGCATGATGTATCAAGGTCTTTTGACGGGGAAGTAATGGATCAGTTAGGTGATCATAACGCAAGGTATTATGATGGCTCTGATGGTGGGTGGCATCCAGGAGGGGACGGCACTAGATTATCTGCCAGTGCAGCAGGTCGGTCACTCTTAGGATACGGTGACGGTGCCCGAGATGCAAAAGATATTGTAGCCAATCTAGCAAGAGATAAGAGCGGTAACATAGTTGAGACAATTAAGATCATTACACACAGCATGGGTGGAGCTTATGGTAAAGGGTTTGTGGCAGCATTAAAAGATTACATAAAGACTTTACCGAAAGAGCGGGTGATCTAACGGCAGACCCTGCCATTAAAACCATGCAGTTCATTCACAAGAATGGATGGAATGTGTTGGGGATGGGCGGACTAGCCAATGAAGAAGAACAAGGAGACAAGGACACCCACACAAATACAGGCACAAGTACAGACCATTCCATATCTACTTTCTTCAATGATATTAGCAAGTTAGAGGAAGGCACATATAAATGGGATGGCAATAAGTTTGTTAAGCAATAATCGATATGGGAAAAAAGATATTGTTCTTCAACATCATTTATTACGCTATCATTTTTGTTTTTATAAAAATGGGGAGAGATGATCCAAGCAGTTCATTGGGGTTCGGTTATTTCATTATTGGATTTTGGATTATTGCAGCAATTGTATTAATCCTTTTATTGATCAAGAAAGTTATTCATCCAAAATCTACTCTTGAAAAAATAGGGATTTTTACAGCGACTCCGATTTTAAGTATTGCTGCTGTTTGGTTAATTCTTTCCTTCCGGGAGAATGCAAGTTCAGAGTCGTATTTTGATAAAGACAATCATCGCTATAAGGTTATAACTTTTCACTATAAAAAAACTTCGAACGTTAAAAGAGTTGAGTACTATCGAAGTCAAGATGCTACGGGCGGAACATGGGTAAGGGATAGTACCTGGCTTTATTTTTCTGAATCAGGGGACACACTCAAAAAGATAAAGTATAAAAAAGATATTGAGATCAAGTAAACGAAAAAGCCCGGCAAGTCCGGGCTTTTGTATTAAGAGGCATGTGCCTTTTTAATTTTGACATCACGAATAATCAGATCGATATACTCAAAGATTTTATCACGTTCCTTCTCCGGAAGTTTTTTAATGTCTTCCAATCGGTTCACCATTTTTTTATCCTTGGCCAGTTCAGAAGACAGACCCATGAGGAAGTCCAGCGATACATCTAATGCTTCGGCAATCTTGGCCGCGATCTCAATAGAAGGCTTCATGTCGCCACGTTCGTAACGGCCAACAATAGCCCCGGAAGTTCCAATCTTCTCGCCCAGTTCATCGCGGGAAAAGTCTTTTTCCTTCCTTAGCTGTGCTACTTTATTACCAAAATCAGTACTCATAGGTTAAGATAATTACCTTTTAAAAGCTCGAAATCCAAAATTATGTCAATGATAGGTGAAAAACAATCTGCATAGGTGCTTGTAATTGAACGTATCATTTACTTTTGTCACCGATAGGTAACAGCAAGAAATATTTTTCCAATGGAACAGTTACTGAAGCGGACTTTGGACACGAGCAACCCCGAACACTTCCACTACGAGCAGGGAGTGCTTTGGACATTACCATCTTAGGCGGAATCCGATTGGAAGGATTGGACAGGCTGAGAGTAACGATGAAAGTTCAAGTCGAGCATTTATCTATCCGGCACAACCTTGATCCGTACAACGATAATCAGGTGGAGAAGCTCGTGCGCAAGGTTGCTGATAAACTTGAGATCGGAACATCAGTAACAACGGCAGCACTCAACGACCTCACAGACCTTTTAGAAAACTACAGACTTGCCGAGATCGAGAAACAAAACCTGAGAGAAGACAAACGCAAAATCCTGAGTGCAGAAGAAACCAAAGAAGCGCAAGCCTACCTGAGTGCGCCTAACCTGATGGAGCGGACAAAGGAAGACATCGGGAGAGCCGGAGTGATCGGAGAAGAAAACCATCGCTTGTTAATGTACCTGATCTTTACAAGTCGTAAACGTGAATACCCTTTGCACATCGTGAGCTTGGGAAGTTCTGGAATAGGTAAAACACACTTGCAAGAAAAAGTTGGCGCACTGATACCGGAAGAAGACCGTATCGAAATCACCACGTTAAGCGAGAATGCTTTTTACTACTTCGGCAAAAGACAGCTGCAAAATAAACTGATACTTATTGAAGACCTGGACGGAGCGGAAGACGTACTGTATCCCTTGCGCGAATTACAGAGCAAGAGGCGCATCAGTAAAACAGTTGTACACAAGAACACGAAAGGAGAAACCCGAACGGTGCATTTAACAGTTGAAGGTCCGGTAAGCGTATCAGGTTGCACCACCAAAGAAAGCCTTTACGAAGACAATGCAAACCGCTCATTCCTGATCTACATAAACGAAAGCAAAGAGCAGGACGAAAAAGTAATGCAGTACCAGCGCAAACTGAGTGCGGGAAAGATCGACACAACAGAGCAGCAGAAAATTATTAAGCAGTTCCAGAACATGCAGCGCATCTTACATACTGTGCAAGTGCGCAATCCTTACGCAGAGCTTTTGAAAATACCCGATGAAGTGTTGGCGAGCCCCGAAAAATCGATCAAAAATTACGAAGTAGTAACACCATTGGTATTGAGGTTGTTGGCAACTACAACAAAGATGAGGAACAATGGGAAGGGGTTTCTGAAAATCAAAGGATGTCAACAGCAGATTTGGTGAATACTTTAATGAAGATTTATAACTTGGACACTTCACAAATAGGAAATCATGAAGACCTGTCGAAGAAGCATGCGGGCGAAGGAGGTACTGTAAGGAAAGCAATAGATTCTTGCCTAAATGGATGTAAAGATGAAAATGAACAACGCTAAGAAAATTTTAGTGGTACTCTTGGTGACGTGTACACTACTTGGTTGTGGCAATAGCACTGACACTAGGGATGATAACATTCGTAGCTCTAGATCGGATTCGTCAATCTCGAAGATCGACAGCGTCAATGGAGAAGACTCTGTTGGAGTAATTGAATCGCCAGACTTTGATCTGAGAACGGCCAAAATACTCGTACACCAGTCGTCAATCAAAATGACCGATACCGATGATCCTCAAGACGAAAAGCGATGCAAAGCATGGAAGTTGACTGAGGATGATATCGTTGATGTGATGAGAATGGCGACAATGGTCGACGGCTCTGAAATACATGATTTATATTAACATTGCCCTGTGAGTTAGTGGGCCGGGGAGACATTGATGGAGTCAGATATAAAATGCAAGTCAACGGTGGGTCGTACATCTATTTATCAAGCGCAAAACGCAAACTTTATCTTGGATGTTCTGACGATTCGTGCAGCAAGTACTTCATTGAACAAGGAGGAAATTTCGAGAGAGACATACCTGATGAAGATCAGTAGTGGACTATAGTCATAATATGGTCGTGTAGACTGGTGGAGATTCCGTGGTGCCTGACCACTTCAGTTCAACAGTCGGTGATCACCTTATTTCGCGATACTGGTGAATCGGTTTCGCGACAGATTGACCATATCGTACAATGGCATTGAGGAAGTTATGTGTTGATATTGAATCACCGTGGTGAAATAACTTTTGGTGATCACACCATCGCAAAATGAAGTGGTCAAGGGTAGCGGAACGTCCACATAGCCGTCGGTTTATGTTTATGATCAACATCTTACTGCGGCCTGATAATTTCGACAGAAAAAGTGATATTAGACTTCAGCGAAGAGGCCACTGAGCAATACTTCTCAAGTGCCAGCCTGGCGGCCTTTTCAAGCTCCAGCGCCGTGGCGTCGGGAGAGGTAAGAATGTATTTACAATGGATATCGGTTAGCCACCGTGGTGCGTGTTCCATTCTTTTGCTTTCAATTTCAATGGTGAATCCAATCACCGTCTTTTTACGTTTCTTCAACATGGCTACAATATCGACTGCGGCGCAGGCTGCGAGCGACGACTGCAGTAACTCAACAGGTGACTGTCCCTGCTTGAGGGGTTTCTTACGCATGTCGATCGATACCTTATTCCCATGCGCGTTAAAAGCCTCGTAGAGCTCGTCTTCTACCATATGCGCAATTATCTTCATGGCCTTGATTTTGCGTATTAAACTTACAACTTATTTGATAACAGGACTTGCTTCGTCTATTTTTGGTACAACTCACATAATCCAGATCAATGCATTTAGCAGACAACATTAAGAAAACAATCAGGGACGTGAAAGATTATCCCAAGCCAGGGGTGATCTTCAAGGATATCAGCCCCGTATTGGCCAATCCGGAAATGGTACGCGATGCCGTGCGCGAAATTGTAGTACACTTTAAGGATGCGAGGATCGACGCAATCGCTGCCACAGAGGCCCGAGGTTTCATATTTGGTTCTGTCATCGCTTATGAGCTGGGTTGTGCGTTTATACCGGTACGGAAAGCGGGCCGGCTTCCCTACCAGACAAAGCAGCAGAAATATGATCTTGAATATGGCTCTGCAGTGATCGAAATGCACGTCGACGCCATAAAGCCAGGTTTACGCGTATTGGTACACGACGATCTGCTGGCAACGGGTGGAACGGCCGGAGCAACGGCTAACCTTGTTGAGGCGTTGGATGGTATTGTGGCCGGCTTTTCATTTGTGATCAACCTGAGCTTTTTACCAGGAGAAAAGTTATTAAAAGAACGTTTTGGCTTAATACCGCATTATCTGGTCAGTTACTAAATATTTAACATGTCTGACACCGTTCATATACCGATGTTCCCACTGGCGATCTTGCCGCTCCCTGGCGAGTTGGTGCCGTTACATATTTTTGAACCCCGCTACCGGCAATTGCTTCAGGACACCGAGATCAGTGATATTCCGTTCGGAATATACTTCAGCCATGAAAGTAATGAGCAACGCATTGGATCCCTCATGAAGCTCGAAAGTGTTATCAAGCGATACCCCGGTGGAGAAGCAGATATCATCCTGAAGTGCGAGGATATCTTCAGTATGAACCTTTTGTTGAGAACTTTTAACACCAAACTCTATCCCGGCGGTGATGTTCGGCGCTGGAATGTCGAGTACAATACATTTCCAGGCCATGAGTTGTACGATATGTTTCTCGAATTTTTGAAGCTGCGCAACATCACGCAACATTCAAAGTTGTTTAATCTGTACCAGATTGCGAATGAGCTTGGACTGGATATTATGGAACGCTATAAGTTCCTAACCACACCTGAAAATAAACGTGAACTTTTTATCCTTAACAGGATGAAGTTTCAACTGCACATTCTGCAGCAGGAAGAGAAAAGCAAGGATAACTATTATCTGAATTAGTTGTTTTTCACGAAACCTTGTAGCTCTAAAATCGTACTGAATCTTTTCTTAGCATCACGCATCCGTCGTGACGGAATACACGTTACAACGTTTTTTGAATTTGATGCATTGGATCGACAGTATTATGTCGAATTAACGAATCGTTAACACAAATTAACGATTGCATTGCAACCTTGAGCGAGCATACGCCGTCTTAGAGTTATAAAAAAAACTCTCATGAAAAAGATCCTCTCTGTTTTAGTTGTGCTAATGGTGATTAGCAGCGTAGTGTTTGCACGCAGGACTGACAAGCCTGCTTTTGCTTCCGGTGTGGCAGTGGTTAAAAATGGAACGACCTTCAAGCTATATTATAAAGGAGCTGAGCAGTCTAATGTCACGATATCCATTCTGGACGCCGACAAGAAGGTGCTGTACACAGAAGTACAGCACAACGTTAATGGCTTTGTAAGACCGTACAATCTTTCTTACCTCGCCACCGGCGAGTATACGATTGAGGTAGCTGACAGAAGTAACATCCATACGGAAAAAATCAGCGTACAGCGCGATAATGGTGAAAAGCTTGCGCATCTTTTCAAGATGTCAGAAGATGGAAAATATCTGCTCACGGTTTCAAACAAGGATAATAGTGACATTACTATCCGGATATATGACGGATCGGACAATGTTATCTATGATAAAGTCGAAGCGGCGAGCGGTGAGTTTGCAAAAGTCTATAACCTCAAGAAGTATAACGGTAAGTTTACTTTCGAGATTTCGGACGCCAACGGCAAAACAAAATCCATCACTCATTAGACAGGTAGTTTGGCATTAATCAGAAAACGACCCTCTAGTCGAAAAAGCAACCTTAAAAGGTTGCTTTTTTCTTTACTCCAATTTTTGCCTACCGCAAACGTTGTAAGTATTTTAAATTTTCCGCTAGCGTTTGCGCTGACTTGACGAGCCTGCTTTTTACTTTGCAAAGCGCGATTTTTTCCGCAATCGTTGTTTAACACATTAAAACAGGTTTCCTTACAAGTTTCGGCTTCGAAGCATACCCTGCCGTATACTTGTATCATAAACAAAAACAAATTACGACGATGAAAACAAAATCACTTTACATCGCAGCTCTAATGATTATGGCTGCGGCCATTACGGTAGTTGGAAAGGATGAACCACGCAGCCATGGATTAGCGGTTGTACCTGTGAAGGGATCGGAAGTATTCAAAGTTATCTACAAAGGTGAAAGCACCAGTAAGGTAAAGTTGAATGTTTACAATGAGGCCTCACAAATTGTCTTTTCTGAAACGATGAGTTCAAGCGACGGCTTTATCCGTCCATTGAATTTTTCCGGTCTTCAATTCGGTGAGTATACTATCGAATTGACCAATTCGACCGGTAAGCAATCTGAGAAGGTTAGCTACCAGCCAGCCAAGGATAACACGAACATTCACGTGGCCAAGCTGGTAAGCAACGACGGTAAATATCTACTGTCAGTGGCAAACGGTGCTACGCAGACCATCACGGTGAAGATCTTCGATAAGGCCAGCAATCTTGTTCACATCAGCAGCAAGGCGGTTTCCGGTGACTATGCCCAACTTTACTCAGTAAAGGATTTCACTGGCGGCGTTACTTTCGAAATCTCTGACGAAACAGGAAATCTGAAGACAGTACGGTTCTGAATAACTCGAAGTTGAAAAAGAAGGGGTTGCCACTGGGTAACCTTTTTTTTTGCTCTTTTTTCTAACAGGTTTCATTTCCCGGGCATCAAACGGATCTGCCGCCATGTGTCAGCCGCACATTGCCGTTGGTAATGCATTGGTTTCGATTTTACGGCATTGATCATTAATTTGGTAGCTCAACAACTGCCTATGCGACGCACCATTGTAACTGCTTACGTTCTTCTTGCAACCCTTTCCGCCACCGCTCAGGACATACTGTACAAGGCTGAGGATTTTACGCGCGACAACCTTTTTAGTAAAAACATCGAGGGCCCGTCCTTTGATAAGAACGGTAACCTTTATGTTGTGAATTTTGAAAAGGATGGAACAATTGGATCTGTGAAACCGGATGGGAGCGCTGAATTGTTTCTGACGTTGCCTCAGGGAAGCACCGCCAACGC
>Ga0193753_10000979_pt1 | contig 25597 bp, 17 predicted proteins | sample H1c2metaG_FD_144925 | JGI IMG/M metagenome (GOLD analysis project Ga0193753, IMG submission 144925) | Soil microbial communities from a riparian zone of the East river system, Colorado, United States - H1c2 | ecosystem: Environmental > Terrestrial > Soil > Riparian zone | place: USA: East... | reverse complement strand
CCTGTTGACGCCCATCGGCCGTGGGACCGACGTTGAGCAGCAGGTTGCCGCCGCGGCTCACCGTGTCGATGAGCGTCAACAGGAGTTTTGATCCACTGGCATAGTCGGCCAGGTCTTCGTTGCGATTGAAGCCATAGGAATGACCGAGCCCGCGATTCTCTTCCCAGGCATGGCTCGCGCCCGGGAGGCCCGCGCCATATTCAGTGGTGTAATAGCCGCCGTGCTTGTGGCGCGACTCGCGTCCCCAGCGATCGTTGACCACCACATGCTGCGCGACCGGGCTGTCATTGAAGAGCCACGCCAGCAGCTCGGGCGCCCGCCATTGCCCGGACGGCAGATCCCACTCGCCATCGGAAAAGATGACCGACGGCGAGTAGCGCGTGACGAGGTCCTTGAATTGCGGAAACAGGTGGCCGTCGACGTAGGCGTTCACGTCCCCGGCGAGCCAGCGTGGGTGGAACCACTCGTACAGCGAGAAGTAGAACCCCATTTCGAGGTCGCGGCGTCGCACCGCGGTGGTGAGTTCACCGACGAGGTCACGTTTCGGCCCGACGTCGACCGCGTTCCACGGCCGGCCCCAGCTCGCGCTGGCTTCGCGTGAGGGCCAGAGCGCAAATCCATCGTGATGCTTCGAGACCAGCACCACGTACTTCGCGCCCGATCGCGCGAAGATGTCCGCCCATTGGTCGGCGTCGAACATCTCGGCCGTGAAGCGCGGCGCAAAATCCTGGTAGTCGAAGTCCTTGCCGTAAACACGCTCGTGAAATGCGCGCGTTTCCCGCCGGATCCTGGCGTCGTTGGCCGACGCATCGGGTTTGCCCGGCTTGCGCAGCCGCTCCCAGTACCACTCCGCGTACTCGCCCTTCGGCGCAAAAGCCGGCACCGAGTACACGCCCCAGTGAATGAAGATGCCGAACTTCGCGTCGCTCCACCATGCCGGTGTCGGGCGCGCATCCACCGATTCCCAGGTGGGTTCGAATTTCTGCGCGAACGCGAGAGGCGCGGCAGTGAGCATCAGGCAGACAACAGCGAGTTTGCGAAGCATGATGGTTCTCAGTCGAGATGGAAGACTTCGGTCATGTTCGACCACCATTCCGCAGGCGCGGCGCCGGGCCACTTCTCCTGCATGGGCTCCATGAGCGCCCACCAGCGTTGCGTCGCCGGGTCCGCCGCCATCGCGCGCATGTCGGCGGCGAAATCGGTACCTGCGTATTCGAAATACGCGAACAGGATGCCGTCGTGCAGGTAGATGGAATAGTTGCGGATGTTCGAGCGCCGGATCTGCTCGAGCACGGCGGGCCACACCTCGGCGTGATGACGCACGTAGACGTCGCGGTGTTCGGGACGGAGTTTCAGGACCTGGCCGTAGCGCTTCATGGCGAGAGCTTACCTCGGACATAATTGCTTTCGCCGCCGCCTCGAAAACTCTCCACAATATTTCCCGTTCTGATACGTCTTCAGCACCATGGAACTGCCCGCACACCCCGATGACTGACAAGGACAGCGAAATCAGCGCTGTCGTCGTGCGGGAACGCTCCCGGCTCGGCAATTTCATCCGGAGCCGGGTCATCGACCGCGCGGAGGCCGAGGACATACTGCAGGACGTCTTCCACGAATTCGTCGAGGCGTACCGGTTGCCCGAGTCCATCGAGCAGGCCAGCGCCTGGCTGTTCCGGGTGGCTCGCAACCGGATCATCGACCGCTTTCGCAAGAAGAAAGAAGTGTCTTTGAACGAAGCATCGGATGACGAGGAGTACCGGCTGGACCTCGTATTGCCGTCGCCCGAGGCGGGCCCGGAAGCCGAATACGCACGGGCGGTGCTGCTCGACGCGTTGCGCGAAGCGCTCGATGAACTGCCCGACGAGCAGCGCACGGTTTTCATCGAGCACGAACTCGAAGGCCGCAGTTTCAAGCAGATGGCGGCGCAGACCGGCGTCGCGATGAGCACCCTGCTCTCGCGCAAGCGCTACGCGGTCCTGCATCTGCGCGAGCAGCTGCAAGCCATATATGACGAACTGGAGATTTGAAGGAGTACAGCGATGAGACACAGAGCGAAGTTCATTATCTGGCCGATACTTTTCCTCGCCGCGGTCGCCGCGCTGAGCGCCGTCGTGATGCTGCTATGGAACGCGGTCGTTCCCGGCATATTCGCCGCGGCCCCGCAGATCGACTATCTGCACGCGCTCGGCCTGCTGGTGCTGTGCCGCATCCTGTTCGGCGGTCTTCGTGGCCATGGCGGGTGGCACGGACGCATGCATGGGCACAGGCACGGGTCTGAGCGCTGGGCCAAGTGGCAGGCGATGACGCCGGAAGAGCGCGAGCAATTTCACCGTCATGGACGTTGATACTGGAGGCGCTGACGTTGTTGCCATGACCACAGCTCCGAAAGTGACGGTTCTGATTGCGCACGACAGCCCGCTGCTGGCGGCGGGGCTGGCGGCCGCATTCCGCACCCGCGATGAATTTGAAGTCATCGCGGACAGTGCGGTTCCCGCGGCGCGCATGGCCGATGTGATCGTCGCGGATTTCGACAACGGCGTGAAGTTCGCCCTGGAGCGAAGCCGGGCTCATCCGGTCATGATCGTCTCGCACGAGGACGGCGAGGCGGCGATACGCCAGGCACTCGAATCCGGCGTTCGCGGCTATCTACTGATCGGGTCTCCGGTCGAGTCGATCATCGACGGCGCTCGGGCCATCGTTCGTGGAGGCATCGCCATCGACCCGTTCGCCGTGTCGAAGATCATGACCAGCCTGAAAGCCGAACCATTGACGAAACGGGAGCTCGAGGTGCTAAGCCTGCTGATGCGGGGCTTGACGGACAAGCAGATAGCCAGTCGTCTCGGAAACGCCGTCGGAACCATCAAGTACCACGTCAAACAACTGCGCAACAAGCTCGATGCCGGTTCGCGCACCGAGGCGATTCTCATCGCTCAGCGGCGCGGTCTCTTCCCTCGCGAAGCCACTGCTCGCCCGGCCGCACCCAAGCGTCTCGCGCCATCATTCTTTCCCCGGCTGAGGCAAGCGTTACCGTTCCAGCTTGCGCCCGCCGCGGCTCCAGGCGTCGACGCCCCCGGCGAGCGGCCTCACTTTCGCGAAGCCCCTTTCCTTCAGTCGTAGCGCCGCGACCGCTGCGCTGGCGTCGTTCGGGCAGTAGCAATAAATGACGACTTCCAGCGTTCTGTCGAGTTGCAGCCCGTCGATTTCGGTCACGTGGATGCTCCCGGGAATCCACCCTGCCAGGGCGCGTCGCTCCGCCGGCCTCACATCCAGGATCCTGAGATCCGCATTCTCGCGAATGAGCGCTTCCAGTTCCTCCGGCGTCAATCGCGCCATGCGTATCTGCATCAGGAAGCGACGGCGCTTACGCCATTTGAGTGCGATGTACAGAGCGACAGACAGCGCCAGGAGCTCGAGCGCATAGCCGCCGAACTGCTCGAGAGTCAGCAGCACCGCTTCAACGGCATTGTGAAAGATCGCACCGAGCGCGACGGCTCCCCCGGCCCACAGCGCCGCGCCGATGCCGTCGAGAATGATGAAACGTGCGGCGCTGATGCGAGACTCGCCCGCAAGCGTCGTGGCGACAGCCGCGAGCCCCGGGACGTACTTGGCGAAGATGAGCGACTCCGGGCCCCAGCGGGCGTAGACCCTTCGCGTGGCGCCGACGCAGGAATCCGGTGACAGCGACAGCTTGCACATCAGCCGAAGCATCGTTGCGCCAAAGCGCCTGCCACACCAATACCAGAGTACATCCGCGATCACTGCCGCGAGGATCGCCACTAACAGGATCGCCACGAGGGACTGGTCCCCGTCGACGGCCATGGCGGCGGTGACGATCATCGGCGGATAGGCAGGGAACGGCAGGCCGCCCTGATCGAGCAGCACACAGAAAAACACAACCCACAAACCGTAGAGCTCGATGAACTGCAGCAGGGCTTCCATGCAGCGATTGTGCACGTGACCGCGTGAAACCGACGATAGTTCCGAGGTGTGGGCGTCCTACCTCTTTCGGGTGACTCCGGGTACGCTCGCCCGGGCGTTGTTCCAGCCCACGCGACACCCGAAGATAGCTGCAATGAAAACTGAAACCGCAACCGCTTCCATCCCCCAGCACGACTACGGCGTTCAGCTCAAGAGCGCGGTGTCCTGGCTCGGCGATCGCTATCTGCTGGCGGACCCGCTGCCCAAGCGCCGCAATCAGCACAAGGAATACTTCGGCGCGTCTCGCCACTGGCTCGATGCGCGTCATTCGAAGGCGCAGTCGGCCGTAAACACGGCTCGTTGATCGTCTGGGTGGGGTGCGGGGGCCGGGCCAGATAACCGGCCACGTCCATCTCCGCACTTTCATGATAGCGCCGGCCGCGGCAAATTGAACTCCCCTTTTTGATGGAGGACACCGTCGTGACCTGGCGGTAGGGTGCGCGACCATGAACACACCCACCTCCCCCGCAATCGCGTCGTTTTCCGGCTACCAGAAGGTGGTGGTCGGTATGCTGGCGTTCCTGCAGTTCGCCGTCATCCTCGACTTCATGCTGATGTCGCCGCTGGGCGCGGTCATCATGCCGGCGCTGTCCGTCTCACCGGCCCAATTCGGGACAGTCGTGTCGGCGTATGCCTTCGCCGCCGGCATCTCGGGCCTGCTCACCGCCGGATTTGCAGACCGCTTCGACCGAAAGAAGCTCCTGCTGACGTTCTACACCGGCTTCATCGTGGGCACCGCCTGGTGCGGCCTCGCGCAGAGTTTCGAATCATTGCTGCTGGCGCGAATCGTGACCGGGTTGTTCGGCGGCGTCATCGGCTCGGTCGTGCTTGCCATCGCCACCGACTTGTTCCCGCCGCAGATGCGCGGCCGCGTCATGGGCTTCATCCAGACCGCGTTTGCCGCCAGCCAGATCCTGGGACTTCCCATCGCCATCTATCTATCGGCGCGGTGGAACTGGCATGTGCCGTTCCTCGCGCTCGTGGTGCTCGGGCTCGTCGGTGGATTGCTCATCGCCGTGTACATGAAGCCGGTCGCCGACCATCTGAAGATTCCGCAGGAGCACAGCGCCTTCAATCATCTGCGCCACACGGTCACCGATCCGCGCTACCTGCTGTCGTTCGTCTCGGTGCTGTTCCTGGCAACGGGCGGCTTCATGCTGATGCCGTTCAGCAGCGCCTTCACGGTGAACAACCTGGGTATCTCGCTCCACGAGTTGCCCATCATCTACCTGGTGACCGGAATCGCGACGATCTTCGTGGGCCCGCTCGTGGGCAAGGCCGCCGACGCCTTCGGCAAGCTGCGCGTGTTCTTCATCGGCACCTCGATCACCATCGTGATGGTGCTGATCTACACGCACCTGTCCGTGTCGACGCTGGCCGTCGTGACGTTGATCAACGTGGTGCTGTTCATCGGCATCTTCTCGCGCATGATTCCATTCCAGGCGCTCATGACGCAGGTGCCGGCGCAATCACAGCGCGGGTCGTTCAACGCGATCAACGCGTCCATCTCGCAGCTGGCCGGCGGGCTGGCATCGCTGGTCGCGGGACACATCGTGCAACAAGGCGCGGACGGCAAGATCCATCACTACGACATCGCTGGCTACGTCGTGGTCGGAACGTCGCTGCTCGCCTGCTTTCTCATGTGGCGCATCCAGCTTGGGATCACTGCACGCGCGGCGGCGGCGGCGCCGGCTTGAGCCGGACCGTGACTCGAACGACACACCGGGCATCGGAGACAAGACATGTTGTCTCGAATCGCTCATCAACGATCTCTTCAGGTGTCCCGACACGACAACTGGCACGGTCGTGGCCAGCGCGATTTGCGGTCATGCAACATTACGCGAACTTCATTGACACTATTTCTCTTGGTAGTTAGCCTCGCAGCTCAACTCGCGTTGCCGAATTCCAACGGTCCGGACCTGGATGGTCCGGACCTCGCCATGCGAGTTGGCAGCGCAACAGCTCCGGGTTACCCGGCCGGATAGCGACGCAGGAATGCTGCGTGGCTGGTCGGTCGCAGGGATCGCATCGGTTAATCAACAGGGGAATCAAAATGTCACACAAGCTGAAAAAGCGGGTGCGCCGGACGGCGCGCGCCACGCTGATCACTGCAGTCACGCTCGACTTGCTGGCCATCGCCGCTCCCGGCAGTGCCCAGGCGCAAGCGGCGGCCGGCACCACGGCGGACGAAGGCGATGAGCTGACCGAAATTGTCGTCACCGGATTCCGCGCATCGCTGCAGACCGCACTGCTGAACAAGCGCAACGCCATCCAGCCCATAGAGTCCATCGCGCCCGAGGACATCGGCAAGATGCCGGACCAGAATGTCGCCGAGTCGCTGCAACGCGTACCCGGTGTACAGATCAACCGCGCCGGCGGCAAAGGCACGCAGGTGCTCATCCACGGCCTGTCTAACAACCTGATCACGCTGAACGGCGAGGTGTTCCTCACGGGGCGCGAATTCTACGTGTCGGGCGAAGGCTCGGGCGGCGGCGCCGGCGGCTCCGTTCAGTACTCCTCTCTCGAAGGCATCCCAAGCGAGGAGATCGGCGGCATCGATGTCATCAAGAACCCGACGGCGGCCAACGGCGAAGGGGGCCTCGGCGGCATCATCAACCTGAAGACGCGCTCGGCGCTCGCGCAAAAGGAAGGCTTCAGCCTCGGCGGCAACGTGCAATTCTCGGACGCCGAGGATACGGACGGCAGCGCCACGCCGAACGTCACGCTGGTGGGCGGCTTCAGGTTCAACGACAACTTCGCCATCACCGCGAGCGCGTCGTTCAACGAGCAGGATACGGTCAACAAGGAATTCCAGGATCAGAACCGCAATCAGTGGCTGATCACGAATTCGGCGCAGAACGGCAGCTATGTCGGTTCGCCGGTGGCCGGCACGCTGAGCACCATTCCAGACGCCTACATCATCCCGCAGCTCGCCTACTTCACCGATCAGATGCAGACCGTCACCACCAAGGGCGCCACCCTCGGTGTCGAGTGGAGGTGGTCGGATACCGTCAGCACGGCGCTGAACTATTTCTATGTCAACGAAGAGGACGAGAGCACCTCGTTCTCGAACAAGGTGTGGTTCAACGGCCAGGGCTCCGCGCCGGGCACGCTGTTTCCCGCCATCGATCCCTCGCAGCCGTACGACATCGACGACAACGGCGTGGTGCGCTCGGCTACGTTCATGGCCAACGGCGCCGAGACCGCGACGCTGTTCCAGAATCTCGAATCGACCTCCAACAACTACCAGTTGCTTACCAAGTTCGAAGGCACGGACAAGCTTTCGGGCGACTTCGGCTTGTACTTCGCCGATGCCGAGTCGGACCTGCAGGCCTCGCAGGCGGACGTCGAGCACGGAAGGTACAACTACTTTGGTGTCGGCACGACGGTGCCGGGCGGTCCGGCATCGCCGGCGGCGCCGGGTTGCAACAACGGCGGTGCTACGTGCGCCGACGGCAACCATGGCTACAGCTTCACCTGGAACAATGGCGGTGATTCAGGTTTGCCGAGCGTGAGCTATCCGGACAGCTTCGGGTACACCAACCTGCTGTTCAATCCGGAGTACACGACGTTCAAGTCGAACTGGGCGTGGGCGAACAGGGGCGAGGAAAAGAAGGGCGCGGTCAACGGCAACCTGCACTTCAAGTTCAACGACTCGCTGACCCTCTCCGGCGGACTGCGTTATACCGACCGCGACGTGGAGCAGACCTTCGGCCGTTATCTCATCGATGCCGCAACCGTCGGTTACGGCGGCGTGGGCGCGGGCACCGCGGCGGGCAACTGCTGCATCGCGGCCGGCCAGAGCGGCACGAACATCTACTACTCGGATCCAGGTTATGCGGCGATTCCATTCTCGATCACGGGCACGAACCCCGCGGGTAGCCCAGGCATGTCGCTGCCCTCGCTGGGCCTGCTGTACGACAGTTTCAATTCGGGCGCTCTGCTGGTGAAGGATCCGGCGGTGGGCGGCATGAAGGATCCGTCCACTTACCTGTCGACGCTGTGGACGCAGTCGGGCCATCCGAATACCGCGGAGAACCTGTTTGTCGATTCGCTGAGCTCGTTCGAGGTCCAGGAGAAGACGACGGCCTTCTACCTCATGGGCGATGCCGGCGACACCGAAGCCGACTATCACGCCAACTTCGGCGTGCGCGTCGTGAAGACGGAGCTCCAGGTCGACGGCGGCACCCAGGTGCCGGTGCCGACATGGTTCGGTACGGCGTCGTGGAACGGCGTGAACGCCAACAACCAGGCGTTCACGAACTCGCGCAGCTACACGGACGTGCTGCCGTCGTTCAACTTCACGCTGGACGCCACGAACAACCAGAAGGTGCGTGTGGGCGCCGCGCGCGTGGTCGCGCCGCAGAACCTCATGCAGCTCGGCGTTGGCCAGTCGTACAACTTCACGCGCGGTGCGGACGATCCGGTGACTGGTGCCGCCCGCTTCCGTTTTGCGACCGGCTCTTCGGGCAACCCGGACCTCGATCCGTTCCGCGCCACGCAGTACTTCATCTCGTGGGAAGACTACGTGGGCGACAACGGGTTGTTCGCGGTCGGCACGTTCTACAAGCAGGTGGACAACTTCGTGACCACCGCGAACGTCCCGACGCTCGTGGCCGACGACTTCGGCGGCACGGTGGGCACCGTGTCGACGCCGGTCAACGCGGGCAAGGGCAAGATCTACGGCGCCGAGCTCGCCGCGCAATACGCGTGGGAGATAGGCCTGGGCCTGGCGGCAAACTACACGTATTCGCAATCGGAGTCCGACCAGGACACGGCGTTCGACACGGACCTGCCGATCCCGGGCGTGTCGAAGAACTCCGCCAACTTCACGGTGTATTTCGAGAAGCTGGGCTTCAGCGCACGTGCGGCCTATTCTTGGCGCGACAAGGCGGTGAACAGTTCGCTCGTCGGTTCAACGTTTGCGTTCCCGGACCAGAACGGTGCGCAGGTCGTCTACGGTGTGTTCTCCGCGCCTTATGCGCAGCTCGATGCGCAGATCGGCTACGACTTCAAGCTCGGCGATTCGGAGTTGGGAGTGTTCTTCTCGGCGAACAACATCACGAACGAAGTGCAGCACACCTATCTGCAGTTCGAGAACCTGCCGTTCACGTACAACGATACGGGCCGGCGCATGTTCCTCGGCGTGAAGTTCAAGCTGTGATCTGAAGGCATTGACGGCCGTGACGATCCAATCGTCGCGGCCGTCCTGTTTTCCACGCCTGCGTTTAGAATCCCCGACATGACGCAGCGTGCAACATGACGGACAGGCGCCTCCGGACCATCGCTATTGTCGGCGGCGGAACCGCGGGCTGGATCGCAGCGAGCCTGCTCGCACGCACGGCGGCGGAGCACGGCTGCAAGATCACCGTGATCGAGTCGTCGCAGATCGGCACCGTGGGCGTGGGTGAAGCGACGATCCCGCCGATCATCGACCTGCTGCGCATCCTCGGCATCGACGAGCCGGACTTCATCCGCCACACCCAGGCGACGTTCAAGCTGGGCATCCAGTTCAAGGACTGGAAGGAAGCCGGCACGCGTTACTGGCATCCGTTCGGCACGTTCGGCGCATCGCTCAATCGTCGCCCGTTCCATCATTTCTTTCTCCACGCGCGCGCCGCCGGCGAGGCGCCGAAGGTCGAGGACTATTCCGTCTGTGCCGCGCTCGGTGACGCCGGGCATTTTCACTTTCCCAATGGCGACAATCGCGGGCCCGCCGGGTTGCGTTACGCGCTGCATTTCGACGCCGGCCTCGTCGCTACCTATTTGCGCGCCTATGCCACCCGCCTCGGTGTCACCTGGCTCGACCGCACCATCGCGCACGCAAGCCTGCGCGCCGACGGCGCCATCGACGCCCTGCACTGCTCGGACGGCTCGCACCTGCAGGCCGATCTCTACCTGGACTGCAGCGGGTTTCGCGGCCTGCTCATCGAAGAGGCGTTGCACACCGGCTATCTCGACTGGAGCGACGTGCTTCCCTGCGATCGCGCCGTCGCGTTGCAGACGCGTCATGCCGGCGCGCCACCGCCCTATACGCTCGCGGGCAACGGCTACGTCTACGCGAGCGCGCACATCTCCGACCAGGCGGCCCTCGATGACCTCATTCAGACCGTGGGCGAAGCGCCGATCACCGAACCGCGCTTCCTCAAGTTCGTCACCGGCCGGCGACGCCTGTTCTGGAACCGCAACTGCATCGCGCTCGGGCTCGCCTCGGGTTTCCTCGAACCGCTCGAGTCGACGAGCATCCAGCTCGTGATCAACGGTGTGCTCAATCTGCTCGATCACTTTCCCGATTCCGATTTCGACGCGCGCAACATCGATTCCTACAACCGCGAGCTCATCGAGGAATTCGAAGCCGTACGCGATTTCCTCGTGCTGCACTATTCCGCAACGCGGCGCGAGGATTCGCCCCTGTGGCGCCAGTGTGCGGCCATGAAGATCCCGGACACACTCGCCGGACGTCGAGCTATATCGCGGCACGGGCCGCATACGACCGCGCGCGCGCGAGCTGTTCACGGACCTGAGCTGGTTCTACGTGCTGGATGGCATGGGCGTGACGCCGCGGGCAATCGACCCGCTCGTCGAGGGCGCGCTCGGCACTCAGGCGCGCAGCGTGCTCGCGGAGCTGCGCGCGCAGGTGGCGCGCGACGCGCGGCAAGCGCCACCTCACGCGGACTTTTTCGCCGCGGGTTCGCCGCTGGCGAATAGCGTGGACTGAGCGCCCGGAAAGACCTCAAGGATCGAGCGCCACCGGATTCCAGCCATCGGTCCGCGCCAGCACCGACTGCGCATTGATCGCCGCCGCTTGCGAGCTCGACAGCACATGCGACCAGCTCACGCGCGCCGACGTGCTCGAGCCGGGCCCGGTATTCCCGAACTCCGAGTACCGCGCCGTCGCCTCATTCGCCGTGTTGCCCCAGTTGTTCCAGCCCGCGGGACAGATGTGCGTGTCCATCCAGCCGTACAGATAGGTGGCCGGGCTGTTGGTGGTGCCGCCCGCGCTCGCGGAAGTGTCGTTGCAGCTCAGGATCGTGCCGGTGGCGCTCTGGCCGATCAGCGTGATGTTCTGCTTGTCCGCCGGAAAGTTGAGCCGCTCGCTGTAGTTGCCGTTCTTCACGTAGATGACACGCGGGGTGGTGTTGTCGGCCGGAATGGCGGCGATGGCCGCGCCCACCGTCATGTAGTTGCCCGTGCCGTTGAAGTCGACGACCAGCGCGCCACCCGGAATTGCCGTGGACACCGGCTTGATGACCACGTCGTCGAGGTAGTGAGAACCCGCGCTGGTGTTCGGCGTGAACGAATCGAAGCCGTCGATCGACGTCACCGCGCCGAAGAACGCCGCGCCCGTGACCTTGCGTACACCGTTGATGTAGACATCCGCCGTGTCGTTCGCGGCATTCGCGACGATGCGCAGCGAGTACCAGCGATTGGCCACGTACCCGCTGAGGATGTTGGTGTACACGCTGTTGGGGCCACGGTACTGCAGCGCGCCGCTGACGGTTTCGATGGACACCGCGGCCGTGGTGCCGCTGAGCAGCCTGAACACCTTCGTGTTGTTCACGAGCGCGGGCTGCATGAACTTGAACTCGGCATCGACCACGCCGCTTTGCGCCGTGAACGTCTTGCTGGCCGACACGAGCGTGGTGGTGCTCGTGTCGTTGAGAAACACGCTGCGGTTGGAAGAGCTTGGCGTGCCGGCGATGCGCACGGTGCCGCCGGCCTCGGACACTGTGTAGGTCGATGGCATGCTGCCCACCGACGTACTGTTGAAGTTGGTATCGGTAAGCGCGGCGGCCGCCGCGGTTCCCGCGCTGAGTGCGAACACCGCACAGGCGAATTTGCTTGGCAGCATGGTTTGTCCCCTTCCCTGGAGTGCTACGGAATTCCTTTCCGCTTCGTTTCAGTTATCGCCAATCAAGCATGCGTGTCAAGCCGGAACCGATACTCGATTCAGTATCGACTGCGCGAATTCTCGTGTTTACAAATAGTTAGACCGTCAGCCGAGCCCGCGTCTCGCGTCCATTCTGCCGTATCACTGGCACTGAAAATCCTCAGTGCCCCTGGGCTTGCAGCCGTCCCCCCACTTGCCGGTCTGCCGCCAGTAGTCGACCACGCCGGCCTCCATCAACAGCTTCTTGTAGTCCGCATGCGCGCGCGCGTTTGAATAGGGCACATTCCAAAAGGCGACGAACGGAAATTGAGCCATGGTGCGTTCGCTGAATCCCGGCTGGGCCTCCATATCCTTGCGCAGCCCTGACACGGCCAGATCGGCGTCACCCAACGCATCGGCGACGTTGGTCCAGATATACGCGAGATCGGCACCACCGTAAGACTCGTCCGCGAGCGCCTTGCGCACCAGAACGAGCATGGCCTCGCGGTCATCCAGCGCGTTGCCCAGATCGCGGAAGAACGGCGTGTCGAACTCCCTGGCCTTTCCCAGCAACCGACCATGAAGTGCGCGCAATTCCGCAAGACCGCCCGGCCGCTTGCCCGCCATCTGGCGGATGAAGGCCACGTAGTGAGGCTCTAGCTGGCTGCCTTCGAGTTTCACGCCGCGCTGGTATTCGGCCTCGGCGTCCTGGTAGCGGCGCGCGGCGGTGTAGTCGTACTGCAGGTCGCGGGAAAGAAAGAGCGCCATCGGCTCGACCGCGCGCACCTGCTCGACCAGCGCGACGGTTTCGTTCAGATGGCCCGTGGCGTAGATCATGTACGCGTAGTCCCAGACGCGCTCCTTGGTCGGCGGCCCGGAATCGGCGATCTCTTTGGCCAGCGCAATGGCCTCGACGCGTTTGCCCTCGAGCCACAACGCATTCGATCGGTCGCGCTTCGCCACCCAGCTGTCCGGCGCCATGCGTGCGATGCGCTCGCGGACCGCCGAGCCTTCCGCGTGCAATTGTTCGGCCTGCACGCCGCCGACTTCCTGCGCAATCGCTTTCAGCGAACTGGCCAGCGCGTCCTGGCACAACACACACTGTGGATCCAGCGCGACCATCTCGCGCGCCAGTTGCAGGCGTTCGCGGTCGTGCTCGAAATCGAACAGCTCCAGCATTCCGGTGCTGCGCCAGCGCAGGAAACGTTCGTAGGCTTCGACATTCGTGGTGCCGCCCTGCTCGCGGTTGAAAGTCACCACGTCCAGCCTCACGCTCAACGCCTGCGCCACGTCGCGCGAGATTTCGTCCTGCACCTCGAACACGTCGCGCAGTTCGCGCGCGTAGGTCTTCGACCACAGGTGGCTTCCATCCTCGGTGCGGATCAGCTGCGCAGTGACGCGCAACTGGTCGCCGGCCTTGCGTACGCTGCCTTCGAGCAAGTGCGTCACGCCTAACTTCTGGCCGATCGTGCGCAGCTCTTCGTTCTTGCCCTTGAACGAAAAGCTGGACATGCGCCCCACCACGCGAAGCGCGGGTACTTGCGCCAGCTGGTTGATGATTTCCTCGGCCAGGCCATCCGCCAGGTATTCCTGGTCGTGTGACTGGGACAGGTCAGCGAACGGCAGCACCGCCAGCGAGGGCGTTGTTGTCGTCGCGGCAATGTCACTTGTGCCAAGCCATGCCCCGACGGCGAATATCACCAGCGCGACGGCGGCCATGGCGACCCAGGGCCAGCGATTCCGAGCGGGCCGCGGAGCTGGCGTGACCACAGGGACATCGGTTGCCACGGCGGGCAGATCGAATCGGTACCCGACCCCATGCACCGTATGCAGCCGGCGCGGATGCTGCGCATCCTCGCCCAGCGCCTGGCGCAGCAGGCTCATGATCCGGTTCAGCACGCTCTGGGTGATGTGGCGGTGGCCCCAGACCGCATCCAGGATTTCGTCGCGGGTGAACACCCGGCCGGGCGAGCCGACCAGCAGCGCAAGCACCGCGAAGGCCTTGGGTTCCAGCGTCTGTTCGGCGCCACCGCGCGACAGGCGCCGGCCCGCGAAGTCGATGACCACGTCGTCAAAGGCAAGGCTGTCCGTCATCGGCTGTGGCATTCGGCCCAAATGTACATGGCCGCCACACCCTGCCAAACCTTTCCTGAGCTTTTCCTCATCAACCTGCGCAATCCCTGCGGCTTTCCTCAAGACCCGGCCGCGTCCCAGCGGGAAGCTGGTCGCCCAGGAGGAAAACACCGTGAACACCACTGTTAGACCCGAACAACATGCCTTCCGCCTGATCGGGCGTTCTTTCTACTTCGCCGCCCTGCTGGGCCTCGGGATTTTCGGCAGCTACATTCTCCTGCGGGCGACCGGCGCTACGTTCCAGAATTTCGGCCAATGGAACGATCTCGTGTCCGGCTTGCCCATGACGAGCTCCGCCGACTGGGTCGCCAGCATCGGCATCGGCATGCACTACTTGATGGGGACGGTGCTGGTGCTGGCGTGGCCGATCCTGTTCTCGTCGCGCATCCGCACGCGCCATCGCGCCGTGCATCGCTGGACAGGCCGGGTCTACGTGAGTGCCGGCTTCCTGGCGGGCATCGGCGGCCTGTCGTTCATTGTCGCGCGCCACACGGGCAGCGCGTCGCACACCGCATTCGCGATCTGGGGCGCAGTGATGATACTGAGTGCGGTCATGGCGTATGTGCACGCCCGCGCAAGGCGGTTCGACCTGCACCGCGCATGGGCCATCCGGCTGTTCGCGATGGTGCTCGGTGCATGGATCTTCGATCTCGAGTATCGGGCATGGGAGGACCTGACCGGGGGCGTCGGTATCGGCAGCGAAGAGGTTCCCGGCCTGTTCGACTACGCGATCAATTACCTCTTCTTCGTTCCGAATCTGCTCGTGGCCGAATTCTTCATCCGCAACAAGCACAAGCGGATCGACTGGGCGCGCGCGCTGAAATGGCCGGCACTGGCCACACTCGCAGCGGCCGCGCTGATCTTCGTGTACGCGATCGCGACCGTGAGCGCGACGCACTCCGGAAAATACGGCAAACACCTGGTTGAGCTATTCGCTGGGTAACTGGCAGCCGTTCATGGAGGAGCCTGCACAAACTTCCCGAATGGCAGCATCAGTGAAGCCAGGCCCATGAGAAGAATGACGACCGATGGCAGCACGAGACCCTGGTAACCCCACCAGCCGAAGCTCAAGGCGCCCACGACTCCGCCGAGGATGAATCCAGCCACCAGCACGAGACCGATGACCAGGCGTCTCTGGCCGGCGGATTCGCCGCGAAGCCACAGCCCGAATGAAACTCCGAGATCCGTGACGATCCCGGTGACGTGAGTGGTCCTGACGACCGCGCCCGTGAACGTGCTCGTCATGGCGTTTTGCAAACCGCAGGCGGCGGCGGCAATGAATTGCCCGAAGGTTGATCCGCTCCCTAGCAACCACATGGCTCCCAGCAGCAGTGCCGCTTCACCAAAAAGGCAGATGCTGTAGCCTCGCCCCAGCCTCAGTGGCTCGCTGCCGACCACGACGCCGCTGATGCTCGCGCCGAGCGCGAAGCTGACCACCATCAACGCAAGATGCGTCGCGGCGCCGAAGCTCGTGGAGGAGACGTCTATCCCGATTTGCGTCGATATGCCCGACAGATGCGAAACACCCTGGTGGTTGAAACCCAACAGGGCGATGGCATTCACCGCACCCGCGGCCAGCGCCAGGAAAAAGGCACCTGTTTCGACCCAGGCGGGCAATCGATGCGGCATGTGTCGACATTATCAGAACCTGACGCGCACCCCCGCGTACCATCGGCGGCCGATGGCGTCGTACGTGCCGGAGTCGGTCTCGGTTCCCGTCGCGTCGCCCGGCAGCCCCGAGATGATCGGCGGCGGATCCTCGTCGAACAGGTTGTTTGCGCCGAGGAAGACCTCGTACTGGTCCGTCGGCGAGAACTTCACCTGCGCATCGACGTAGGTGGTGGATCCCACACCGGCCGCACCGCGCGGCAGATCGAACGCAGCGAGGAACTGATCGTCGAGATCGGCCGCAGACAGGTACGTCGTCTGCAGTGTCGCGCCGAACTTGCCGAGCGAGTACTGCAGCGAGAGGTAAGCGCGGTCCTCCGAGTCGCCCACCTCGCCCGCCAGGAAGTCGCGATCGCCGCCGTCGAGCGGAATCTGGTAATGCTCGAGCACGTGCGTGTACGACAGCCGTGCGCCAAATTTTCCCGCACCGATCGATCCCGTATATCCCACGGTGAGATCGACACCTTCCGCGAATTCGCCGCCCGTGTTCGTGATGTCCGCGTCGAGGAACTCGATGGAGCCCGGGTTGTTGGGACCGATGGGATTCGGCCGCCGGGTCACGAACTGGCACAGCGAAGTGTCTCCGCCTCCATAGCACTGGCTCAGGATGAAGTTGCGGTCGCGCAGCGTGATGGCGTTCGAGATGTCGATCCGGTAATAGTCGACGCTGAAGTCGAAGTCCTCGAGCACCGCGATGTCGGACGGCTTTATGACCGCGCCCACCGTCCACGAATTGCCCTCTTCCTCTTCGAGGTCGGGGTTGCCGCGGTCGAAGCCCGAGATGCCCTGGAAGTCCGCCTGCGTCAGCTCGAACTCGCCATTCTCCGCGATGTTGGCGTTGACGCCGGCGGCGGCGCGGCATGCGACCGAGGTCGGGTCGGCCGACGTCGCCGTGACACCGACGCAGGGATCCTGCACGCCGGTCGGGAACGTCTGGCTCGGGGGTGAGAACAGCTCGCCGATGTTGGGCGCGCGCGTCGACAGTGCGCGGATCACGCGGAACCGCAACGATGGAATGGGCGACCACTCGAAGCCGCCGTTCCAGCTCAAGGTATTGCCGACGGTCGAGTAGTCGGACGCGCGCACGGCAGCACGCAGCGTGAGCTGATCCGCGAACGGCACTTCGGACAGCAGCGGCACCGACGCCTCAAGATAGGCCTCGCGCACGTCGAATTCGCCGCTGGTCGGTGGAATCGCATTGCCCGCGTTGAGCCCGGCCTGCGTGAGCGGATCGAATTCGCTGTCGCTCGCTTCCTCGCGGTACTCGACGCCGACCGCGACCGCCAGCGGGCCCGCCGGCATGTCGAAGAGACTGCCCGTGAGATTCGCACCGACGAGCCGTTGCGAGGTGAATGTCGCGAGCGATCCCGGCGCCTGGATGTAGTTCACCATCTCCGGCGTGAAGGAGTCATATCCGAACACGTTGACGGGAACACAGCCTTGCAGACGCGCGTTGGGATCGCGGCAGATGGGCTCGGCGAGGTCGCCATCGTTGTCGACGTCCTCCACGTCCGCGATCGACTCCAGTGCGTTGCGGAAGTTCAGCACGTTCACCTGGCCGCTCGAGGTCTGTGCCTCCTTGGTCTGGCCGTACGCGTAGAACGCTTCATACCGCCAGTTCTCATTGGCGAACGATCCTTCCAATCCACCGACGAGCCGGAACGTGTCGCGGCGCGCATCGCTGGTGCGCGGCCCGAAGCCCGCCAGCCGTTTGGTGAAGTAGAAGTCGCGCAAGCCGTCGTCGTCTTCGTCCGTCGCGGTGTTGAACACTTCGTCCGGCACGAGGGGGTTGCGCACGAGCGTGCCGTCCACGTCGAACTCGACCGGAATCTGGCCGCCTGTTGCGGGGTAGATGTCTTCGGCGGCGAGCGCGAACGGCTCGATGTTCGACGATGCATTGGTGGATGCATACGTCCCTTCGAAAAACACGCCGTGATGTTCCGTGAAGTCGAAATTGCCACGCCCCGAGAACAGGTAGCGCTCCACCGGCACGGCGATCGTGCGATACGCCGAGCGGTTGAAGCCCGTCGCCGCTGTCTCGTCCCCGTTGGTGTCCCAGGGAATCACGTTGCCGGTGGTGTCGTAGGTGATGCCGTTTTCGTCGCCGTTGCCGGTGAAGAACCGCCCTTGCGGCGCGAACGACGAGTAGAACGGGCGGGTGATGTCGAAGAGTTCCTCGGGGTCGCCCGTGACTCCGGCGCCCGTGGAAACCTGGTCGATGGCGGAGCGGGGACGATCGCGCGAGTACACGCCACCCTGCTTGGTGTAGCCGATGTGCGCCATGATGTTGCCGCGATCGTCGGCCGTGGTCGTGCCGAACGTGAGACCCAGCTGGGTCTCCTCGCTGTCGCTCTCGGCGCTGGCGCCGTACTGCCCGTCGAACGCGATGCCTTCAAAATCTTTCTTGAGGATGATGTTGACGACGCCCGCTACCGCGTCGGAACCGTACACGGCGGACGCGCCGCCGGTGAGCACGTCGATGCGATCGATGAACTGCGTCGGGATGGTGTTGTAGTCCACGGCCGCGGAGCCTGGAATTCCTGATACGAAACGCCGCCCGTCGATCAACGTGAGCGTGCGCTCGATGCCGAGATTGCGCAGATCCACCGTCGCGACACCGGCGCCGGAGGTCAGGAACGCTGAGTTCGTGCGACTGAACGTCGGAGTTCCCATCGTCGGGTTCTTGAGCAGGATTTCCTGAACGTTGATGGTCCCCGTTCCTTCGAGCTGCTCCGACGAGATGGTCTGGACGGGCGACGGTGAGTCCAGATTCGGTGTGATGATGCGCGAGCCCGTGACGACGACCTCCTGGAGGCTCTGCTCACCGGGTTCCTTGGCGTCGGTTTGATCCTGGGCGAATGCCGCGGGGGCGGCGAGCGTCGCGGCGGCCGCTGCGGTCGTGAGCAGCGTGAGCCGGATTGCGGCGCGGAGTCGGGGGTATTCGGACATGGCCTGCTCCCTGGGTAGGTATGCCGGCGACTCTAGTTAGGTGCTCTTTTCGCCACTACTTCCAGAAATGGGCAATTCGGGTAGGCCGTCCCGTACGTCGTGTCGGAAAAACGGATACGGCTGCGCAGGCCGCACCACCGTCGGCGTATGTCCTACCAGGAGGGAAAGACGAGAACGGCCGCGCAGACTGACGATTTGTAAATGTTCGTCAGACTTTCTCGCAGCAAATTACGTCTTCCGGGTGCACTCGAGACGCTCCGCTATCGACAATCCATTGTGCGCAGCCGCACCGAGTGCCGTGTTGTCGAAAACGCACCAGGTCGGAATGCGGCGGCGCCGCATGTCCCGCAACTGGTCCGCAAGCGCATCTAGATAGGCGCTGTCATAGGATGAATAGTAGATCCGCGGAGAGCCGTGCAATCGAAAATACGCGAGCCCGCGCCATCCACCCGGCTCGCCACCGCCTTGGGCCAATGACGGATCGGCAGCGACGCGTGCGTCGAATGCGAGGCTGGGCGGCAGTTGTACGAGGAGGCAGCCCAGCCGTTTGCCCAGTGGCGCTACCTCCTCGAGAAAGGCTTCGAGAAGCGGCGCGCTATGGGCAAGCCGCTGGTCGTGCGTGATCGTGCGCGGAACCTTGACGGAAAAACGAAACGCGCGTGGCACGCACGCGGCCCATCGCGCGAATGTCGTGGCGCGATGCGGACGATAGAAAGTGGAATTGATCTCCACGGCGGGAAACACCTGCGCATAGCGCGCGAGGTGGGAGTCGCCCGGCGGAAAGCGCGCCTGCTGCGCGCGAGGGATGCTCCATCCGGCGGTCCCGACATAGATTCTGGAAGACACGTGGCCATTCTAGGTAGCCAACATTCGGGTTCTGTCGGCGCGCGCCGGCAATCGACGTCATGACTGGTCCCGCGCTTGCGCGGACTGTGGGCAGCCTCTAGCTTACGGCGACCGGAGATCAGAACCACAAGCCGGTTTCACGATGGGGAGCTGGATTGAAGGTTTCTGCCTTGCGGGCGTCAGCGCTCCTGGCCACCGCTTCTGACTTTCAGCTTGCCGACTTCGGAGTATCTTCTCCAGATCTTCCACCAGCGGTGCATCGACGTGCGTAATCCGGCTTTCCTTCTGCTCGCGGCGTTGGCGTCGGTGATCCTGCCCCGCCTCGGCATCGCTGCCGACGTGCAGGCCTGGGTAACGACGGCCGATCGAAGCCGTCTGCTCGCGCGCGAGTCGGGGCTGTCATTCGCCACGCGGGCCACGCTCGCGAATCGAATCGATGTCGATGCCGACCGCCGCTACCAGTCGATCGTCGGCTTTGGCGCGGCGGTCACGGATGCGAGCGCATGGCTCATCCAGTCGCGGCTCAATGAGGCACAGCGGACTGCGCTCCTCGAGGAGCTGTTCGGCCGCGATGGTGGACTGGGATTGAGTTTCACGCGCATTTCCATCGGCGCGTCGGATTTTTCGCGCAATCACTACAGCCTGGGCGACACGCCCGACGGCAAGCCGGATCCGGACCTCACGCATTTCTCCATCGAGCCCAACCGCGCGGAGCTGCTGCCGGTGCTGCGCGCGGCGCTGGCGATCAATCCCGACCTTCGCATCGTCGGCTCGCCCTGGAGTCCGCCGGGCTGGATGAAAACCTCGGGCAGCCTGGTTCACGGGCGCCTGCTTCCCGAAGCTCAACCGGCACTCGCGGCCTATCTAGTTCGCTTCGTCGACGCCTTCGCCGCGGAAGGAGTGCCGATTTTCGCGCTGACACTTCAGAATGAACCCGATTTCGATCCGCCGGACTATCCCGGCATGAAGCTGGAACCTGCCGAGCGCGCGCGCATCATCGGACAGTTTCTCGGCCCCATGCTTGCAAAGCGAACCGCGCCGCCGCTCATCCTCGACTGGGATCACAACTGGGACAAGCCCGAGTCACCACTCGCCGTGCTCGCCGACCGCGAGGCGGCTCCTTTCATCGCCGGCGTCGCCTGGCATTGCTACGGCGGCAACGTCGCAGCACAAACGCAGGTGCACGCCGCGCATCCGGACAAGGATGCGTATTTCACCGAATGCTCTGGCGGGGAATGGGATCCGGACTTCCGCAGTTCGCTGCGCTGGTTCGTGCGCGAGCTCATCATCGGCTCGACGCGCGGCTGGTCGCGCGGCATCGTGCTCTGGAATCTGGCGCTCGACGAAAAGCACGGCCCGCATGCAGGTGGCTGCGGAGACTGCCGTGGTGTCGTGACGATCGACTCCACATCCGGCGCGATCACACGCAACGTCGAGTACTACGTACTCGCGCACGCAAGCCGCTTCGTCATGCCGGGCGCGCATCGCATCGAGTCGACGACCGGCGTCAAGGGTCTGGCGTCCGTGGCATTTCAGAACCCGGACGGGTCGATGGCGTTGATCGTCTTGAACGACGCAAAACTCAAGCGCAAGTTTTCCGTCCGCTCCGCCGGTGAGTCGTTCGACTACGCACTACCGGCCGGCGCCGTCGCGACCTTCGTCTGGAATCCGAATAGCTAGCGCGGAGCGCCCAGCACTTCGCGCAGCGGCGGCGCGGCTTTCGGATTGGACGATTGAAAGTCTTCTCCCACGAGCGCCGCGATGGTCGACGCGATCTGCGATTGGGTTACTGCCGCTGTAGTCTGGCGCTCGCCGAGCGGCTGAGTATCCGGCCCGATGACCGCGATCCAGATTGCGTCGGAGCCGCTTTGATCGACGCCGTGGTCACGCCATTGGGTTGGGCCGCTGCCGCGGCCGTGGTCCGTCGACACGATTAGCGTTGTTCGATCCTTGTAGCGCGCCGAAGACTGCAACTGCCGCCACAGGTCCGCGAGATAGGCATCGAACGAATGCGCGGTTTCGAGAAACGCGTCGTAACGTCCCATGTGCTGCCAGGTGTCCGTGTCGCCGTAACCGATGAACAGCACGCGGGGTTGATGGGCACGAAGGTGGTCGCGGACCACGACGTGCAGGAACGAGTCGTAGGGATCGTCGCCTTCGATCCGGGTGGTGGTGCGATAGAGCTCGCTCAGCAACAGGCCACGCGCGCTTCGATCCTTTGCATCGACCAGGGTCGCCCCCGAGCGGATCGGAAGGCGGCTGCGCGCACCGTTGAAGATGTCCGCGAACATCGCCCAGGTACCGAAGATCTCGACCTTGCCCGCAAAACCCGGCCGCGTGTTGAGCCACTCGAAGACCGTCACGTTCGGGTTCGGGCCGTATTCATTCGAATCGATGCGCGGGTCGGCCGCTCCGCTCGCCATCTCGTTGTATCCGGGGTACGAGAACCAGTGCGTGTTCGTCACCCGCGCCACGCTGCCCTTGTTCTGGTTGCCGTAGATCTGGCCGCGCGTCGCGACTGTCTCCCACAGGAATGGAAACAACTTCCGCCGCCGCACATCCGGATCGTCATCCCAGTATTTCTTCTTGAGCTTGTCGTCTAGCAGCGTGGAATCCGCACCGGTGAAGACTTCCTGCCAGCGCACGCCATCGGCGATGACGAGAACCACATTGCGCGTATCGCCGGCCCATACCGCCGAAGTGAAGCACAGCGCTACGCAGGCAATCGCCCGAACCAGTAGATTGGTATTCATGACTCACTCACGTTGAGGCGCAGTGCTGCGCGATGAATTCGGCATGCGTGGGCATTGCCTCGACACAGGCCGAGATGACGCGCTGCGTGTCGGCCAGGAATGCGCGCACCTCGTCAATCGGGCGCAAGTCGGCAAAGGGGTGGTAGCCGTTCGCACGAATACGCTGCCCCTCCATGACCTGTACCCAGCTCAACTCGCCAAACAACTCATTGTCCTCGCGGAAGAAGCGGCCGTTGCTGCGATACAGGTCGATCTTGTGCGCAAGCGTGGGCGGCACTTCCATCGTGCGGCAGTGCCGCCAGAACGGCGTGTCGTCGCGCTGCGTAGCCTTGTAGTGCAGCACGATGAAGTCACGCGCGCGCTCGTACTCGATGCGCGTCTGCGTGTTGACCTCGTCGATCTCGGCCTGGTCGAAGTCGGCACGCGGGAACAGCGACATCAGCCGCGAGATCGCCGTCTGGATCAGATGGATGTTGGTGGACTCGATAGGCTCGAAGAATCCGGCCGCCAGACCCAAGGCGATGCAATTGCGGTTCCATACGCGCTTGCGCCGGCCCGGCATGAACGGGATGTGCCGCGGTTCGGCCAGCGGCTCGCTGTCCAGGTTTTTCATCAGGATCGCAGTGGCGTCCTCCTGGCTCATGAAGCGGCTGGAGTAGACGTGGCCATTGCCGATGCGATGCTGCAGCGGGATGCGCCACTGCCAGCCGGCACCGTGCGCCGTGGCGCGCGTCATCGGGATCAGGGGTTCCACGGAGCGGCTGGGTACCGCGACCGCGCGGTCACAGGGCAACCAGTGCGACCAATCCTCGTAGCCGGTATGCAAGGTCTTCTCGATGAGCAGGCCATGCATGCCCGAGCAGTCGATGAAAAAATCACCTTCGACGCGGCCACCGTCGTTCAGGACAACGGCATTGATAAATCCATCCGGCTCGCGCTGCTGCACGTTGACGATATTGCCTTCAATGCGCTCAACGCCTTTTCGCTCAGCCAGCTGGCGCAGGAATCGGGCATAGAGTCCGGCGTCGAAGTGGTAGGCGTACGTGATTTCGCGCAGCGGCGAGCCCGTCATGTCCGGCCGCGGCCGCATGAACCTGGCGCGTCGCGGGGCCGCGGTGTTGATGGAGTAGTCGCCGAGGCTTGCGGCCACGCCAGCATGCACACCGCGCAGCCAGAAATGATGGAACGGCAGTCCATCCAGGTCGGGCCCGAGCTTGCCGAAACCGTGGGTGTAGCGGTCGCCGATCGCGCTCCAGTTCACGAACTCGATGCCGAGCTTGAACGTGCCGTGCGTGGCGCGCAGGAACTCGTCTTCGTCGATGCCCAGGATGCGATTGAAGGACACGATGTGCGGGATCGTCGCCTCGCCGACACCGATGATGCCGATCTCGTCGGATTCCACGAGCCGAATCGAACACGCGCGCCCGAAGTGGTTGGAAAGCGCGGCGGCCGTCATCCAGCCCGCAGTGCCACCGCCTACGATGACGATGCTACGGATCAGCGGTCCCGGCATACCTCGACTCCGCGCGACGACACCTCAGAACTTGTACGACGCGCCCAACATGATCACACGTCCATAGTTGTCGTCTTGCCAGGGCAGCAAGCCCGTGGGCGACCCGCCAATCTCTGACGATTGCCGTGTGATCGAGACCTCATTGGTGAGGTTGTTCCCCTGCAGCAGCAGCGTCAGACCCTCGAGCGTGCCCGAGTTGAAGTCATAGCCGATCTGCGCGTCGATCTGGCTCTCCGCATCGATTTGCGTGCTTCTCTCCGTGAGCAGAATCACGCTGCGCGTGGTGGCCGTAAACGCCGAGCGGTAGCGGCGGCTGACCCGCGCCGAGAAGCCGCTTCTCTCGAAATACGCCTCGATGCTGTTGACGTTGTCGGAGAAGCCGTCGAGCTTGATCTCGTCGCCGTTCTCGTCATCCGGCAGACTGCTGTACGTTTTCGATCCACTCAGTTGCACGCCGAAACCTTCCAGCGCGTCCGTGAACAGGCCACCGTCCAGTGAAATCGACAACTCGACGCCGTAAACCTTGCCGCCACTGCCATTGTCCTGCGTGGTGATCGTGCCGATGTTCGGATTGCAATCCGGCTGGGTCGCAAAACAGCCGGGCGTCAGGTCCGGGTTGTAGTTGGGGAACCCCGTGAAGTCGCGCTCGCTGCTGCGCTGGTAGATGAAGGAGTCCAGTTTCTTCAGGAATCCGGCGACCGCGACGTAGCTGCGCTTCTGGATGTACTTTTCCAGCGAAAGGTCGACCTGCTTTGCGCGCCAGGGTTGGAGGTCAGGCTTGCCGCCGCCGCCTGCGCTCCACGTGCCGATGGTCTCGTCGCTGGCTGGTGAAATCGGTGTCAACACGGGCTGGTCAGCGCCGGCGCGCATGTCGTCCATACGCGGTCGGGCCATGGTCTTGCCCAGGGCGAAGCGCAGCAGCAGATCCTCTTTCAGATTGAACACCAGGTTGAGACTCGGTAGCACGTCCGAATAGGTGTCACCCCCGCTCACGGGAATCACGGCACCCCCGGATGGCGTGCCTGCACCATCGTTCCACGCGAAGCCATCGGAGTTCTGCTCCGAACGGACGTACTGAACGCCCAGGTTGCCGCGCATCGGCACCGCGCCCAGCTCCGAGTTGATGTTGAACCTCAGGAAGCCGGTGGTAACTTTCTCATGCACCTGGAATTTATTCGTCTGGGCCAGCCACGGGTCCTTCGGGACCTGGGCGTACAGGCCCATGATGCTCGGCACATCCCAGCTCACCACGCCCTGCTTGCTACCGCCGATGTCGATCATCACCGGATCCCGCAACGCCTCCGTCGGGATCACATGCAGAGGGAGTCCCGACACGGGGTCTGCTGTCGGCCCGGTCAGCTCGAGCCGGAAGGCGTCGGACGATACGTCCTTGTCGCGCTGGTTGTAGGCGACGCCCACATCGAGAGCGCTGAACCAGCCCCATTCCAGGCTGCGATTGACCGCGAGCTGCGCCGACTTGATTTCGTCCTTGAACTTCGGGGTGCGCAACTCGGCCCAATTCGGATCATTCGTCAGCTGCACGACGGCCGGGTCGGTCAGGTCCTGCGGGGTAGACCAGGCAATCGCGCTATCGCCGGTGGTGAAAGCAAACGAGCTGAATGCATTCGCACGCGCGACGGACTGGATGTAGGTCTCGTCACGGTCGGCGCGCGAATAGCCCACGTCCAGCGTGCCTTTCCACTGGTCGTTGAATTGCAGCTCGTTTCGCCAGCCGATCGAGCGGATCGTGTCGGTACGGTCCCAGTTCTTGTCGTACACCAGGCTGTGAGCACCGTCGATCGTGGCGCTGTCGATGATGGTATTGCCGCCGACCGTGGCGGTCTCGACATTGGTGAAATTCGCCGGCGGGGGCTGGCTAGTCCCGCC
>Ga0193753_10000978_pt1 | contig 25598 bp, 24 predicted proteins | sample H1c2metaG_FD_144925 | JGI IMG/M metagenome (GOLD analysis project Ga0193753, IMG submission 144925) | Soil microbial communities from a riparian zone of the East river system, Colorado, United States - H1c2 | ecosystem: Environmental > Terrestrial > Soil > Riparian zone | place: USA: East... | reverse complement strand
GCCGGCGCGCGGCGTACGTTCTGTTCCAAGCTCCGAGTTGCTAGCAAGCGGTACCGAGGCACGACGTTGGCGCGTCAGCGCGAGACGGAGAGGTTCCTGGCGCTCAGTGGAGGGCGGCGAGCGCGAGGCGCCAAGCGCGCAGGTACTCCTGGTGGTTCCTTGCCACACCGTGGTGATTGTCCGCCCGATAATCCAACGCTGACAGCTCTGGACGCGCCGCCTCGCGCGAGCGGACGCGAGCGAAGCGAGCGCGCCCGACTCTGAGCGCCAGGAACCTCTCCGTCTCGCGCTGACGCTCCACCACCGAGCTCCGTCCCCTTTTGCTAGCAAATAGGGAATGTCCCCATTAGATTGCCCGCATGCGCGTTGCGGCAATCCAGATGACCTCCGGGCACGATATCGAAGCCAATCTCGAGGCGGCCACACGCTTTCTCGAAGACGCCGCGAAACAAAACGCGGTGCTGGCGGCATTGCCGGAAAACTTTGCCTTCATGGGACTGAACAGCGGCGACAAGCGCGCGATTGCCGAGCCCGACGGCGCCGGCCGTATCCAGAACTTCCTCTCGGACACCGCCAGGCGCCTCAAGTTGTGGATCGTCGGGGGCACGGTGCCGCTGCGCCAGGGCGCCGATGGACGCGTGGCGGCCTCCTGCCTCGTCTACAAGTCCGACGGACAGCGCGCGGCACGATACGACAAGATTCACCTCTTCGACGTCGACGTGCCCGGCAGTACCGAATCGCATCGCGAATCGGCGCACACCGTTCCGGGATGCGATCCGCGCGTGGTCGAAACGCCGCTGGGCAAGCTCGGGCTGGCCGTTTGCTACGACATGCGTTTCCCGGAGCTCTTCCGCGTACTGTCGCGCCAGGGCGCGGATCTTTTCGTGGTGCCGTCAGCCTTCACCGTGCCGACGGGCAAGGCGCACTGGGAGTCGCTGCTGCGCAGCCGTGCCATCGAAAACCTGGCCGACCTGATCGCACCGGCGCAATGGGGCGTGCATCCGAACGGACGCGAGACTTTCGGTGATTCGATGATCATCGATCATTGGGGCAAGGTGCTGGCGCGCCTGCCGCAAGGCCAGGGCTGCGTGGTCGCGGACATCGACGCGGCCGGCCGCATGGATGCCCGCGCGCGCTTTCCGTCGCTCGAGCACCGGGTGATCTACAACACCTGACGCGGAGGCGCTGCGCATGACGGTACTCGTGATCCGCCGACTGCCCGGGAAGCAGGACCGCGACTACGCGTATCGCGTCGTGATCGACGGGCGGCAGCGTGCGGAGGTCGGCGACGACGCAACCGTGCAGGTCGGCCTCACGCCGGGCGAGCACCGTGTCAGCCTGCGCCTCAAATGGTGCGGTTCGGCACTGCTGCCGTTCACAATTGCCCCCGGCGAGATTGTGCGGATGCAGTGCCGCCCCAATGTCAGGCCCTTGCTCGCGCTGCTGTACATTACGCTCTGGCGAAACGACTACATTGCCCTGGAAACGGTGAAATCTTGGACCCCATGACCTCCTCCGAACCGCTCGCCATCGCCCGCGAACTCATCCTTCGCCCGGGGGGTATCGACGACACGTTGATCGACAATGCGCTCGCGCAGGTCATGTCGAGTTCCGTCGACTCGGCGGATCTCTACTTCCAGTTGTCGCGCGAAGAGAGCTGGGCGCTCGAGGACGGCATCGTCAAAGAGGGCAGCGCCAGCATCGAGCAGGGCGTGGGCGTCCGCGCGGTGGCCGGCGAGAAGACCGGCTTTGCCTACTCGGATGAAATCGTGCTGCCCGCGCTCGAGGAAGCCTCGCGTGCCGCGCGCGCCATCGCCATCCGCGGCAGCGATCGCGCCATGCACAGCGTGCTGCCCACGAGCGGCCACAACCTCTATCTACCCATCGATCCGGTCAGCAGCTTCACCTCGAGCGAAAAGGTGGCCTGGCTCGAACGCGTGGACCGCGAGACGCGCAAGATGGATCCGCGCGTCAAGCAGGTCATGGCCAGCGTCGTCGCCGTTCACGAGGTCGTGCTGATCGCCAACAGCGAAGGACATCTCGCCGCCGACGTGCGCCCGCTGGTGCGTTTCAACGTCTCGGTCATCGTCGAGCAGGACGGCCGGCGCGAACAGGGCTACGCGGGGTCTGGCGGGCGCATCACGCTGCCGGAGCTCGTGGCCGACGACAAGCCGCTGGCGCTGGCGCGCGAGGCCGTGCGCCAGGCGCTCGTGAATCTGGACGCGGTACCGGCGCCTGCCGGTTCCATGACCGTCGTGCTCGGCTCCGGCTGGCCGGGCATCCTCTTGCACGAGGCCATCGGCCATGGGCTGGAGGGTGACTTCAATCGCAAGGGCACTTCGGCGTTCGCGGGCCGCATCGGCGAGCGCGTGGCCTCCGAGCTTTGCACCATCGTCGATGACGGTACGCTGAGCCGCCGCCGCGGCTCGCTCAACATCGACGACGAAGGCACGCCCACGCAGTGCACCACGCTCATCGAGAACGGCGTGCTCAAGGGCTACCTGCAGGACAAGATGAACGCGCGGCTCACGGGCACCGCGTCCACGGGAAACGGGCGGCGCGAGTCGTTCGCGCACATCACGCTGCCGCGCATGACCAACACCTACATGCGCCCGGGCAAGACTCCTCCTGAAGAAATCATCGCCTCGGTACAGAAGGGCATCTACGCCGTGAATTTCGGCGGCGGCCAGGTGGACATCACCTCGGGCAAGTTCGTGTTCTCGGCCAGCGAGGCTTATCTCATCGAGAACGGCAAGGTGGGCGCGCCCATCAAGGGCGCCACGTTGATCGGCAACGGCCCCGACGTGCTCACGCGCGTGTCGATGGTGGGCAATGATCTCAAGCTCGACGACGGCGTCGGCACCTGCGGCAAGGAAGGCCAGAGCGTGCCTGTGGGCGTCGGGCAGCCCACGCTGCGCATCGACGGGCTGACAGTGGGCGGAACCGGCTGAGAGCGCCGAGTTTCTTCACGAGCGCACTCGATTGAAACGTTTCTGCGCAAACCCGTAGGTATTCACGTTATCGGGCAATCGCCGCGCGCCAGCACTATCCGGGGGCGCGGTCGGCAGGGATGTCGTCAAAGTGCGTCAGCATTTTGTAGCGAAGGGAATCGCTCCGCGCCTACACGCGAATCAGACATGTACATAATGAAGTGCGCGTTTTGCGACATTGGAAACAATGTGAATCGGGGCACATCATGACTCCCACATGCTTCAGCACACTGCCACCGCGGTTTCCCGAACTGATCTTCAACGGAGTCCTTCGACCATGCGTAACGACACATCTGCCAGCGGCGAATTTCGTATCAACCTGCCGCCAGACGTGCTCGCGGAAATGCGTCGCCAGACCGGCAGCGCGCGCAGCTCGATGCAGGTGGACGGCTTTCGTCCGGGCCTGTTCGGCCGGCTGATCAACCTCTTCACGGGCCGCCGCCGCTAAACCAGGCTGCATTCAGACAAAAAAGGCGCGTGAGCTTTGCAGCTCACGCGCCTTTTTTATTGACTGGCCTTTTCTTCAGCTGAAATGTCAGCGCGCGCCCGCCGCATCTCCGGACGAAGCGTCTTCGTCCGCGTCTTCGTTGGCGGCATTCTCGATGCGCGGCAGGTCGTCGTGCGTGTCGGCGAGGTGCGCGCCGTGGTCGTCGACGTAGAGGATCTCGTGCTGGCCGATGGTGACGACATCGCCGTCGCGCAGCGAATGACGGCGCACGCGCTTGCCGCGTACCAGGATGCCGTTGGTGCTGTTGAGGTCTTCGATGACGGTCAGCCCGTCGCTGCCGGTGACGAGCTGGCAGTGATGGCGGCTGATGAACTTGCTGTCGATCTGCAGATCGTTGTCCGGCGTGCGGCCGATGACCTTGCGACCCGGCATGAGGTGCAGTTCGGCGACCGCCTTGCCCTCGGTGGACAACACCAGCTTGGACATCACGCGCGTCGAGCGATCGCCCGTCGCGTGCGCGCCGTTGGCGGCCCGGGCCGCAATGGCATTGGCGCGCACCGAGAACTCCACCCACTGCAGTTCGTTCACCGCCGAGGCGATGTCCGCGGGAGTCACGAAATCACGGTCTTCGTTGAACGCCGCCATCATCGCGGTGTCGCACAGCGTGTTGACGAGGCGCGGCACGCCGCCCGTGTACCTGAAGAGCTCCGGGAACGTCTCCTCGGCGAAAATTTCGCGGCCTTCCGCGCCCGCCACGTCCAGGCGATGCCGGACGTAGGACCGCAGGTCTTCTCGTGACAAGGTGCCGAGATGGAACCGAAGGCGGATGCGCTGCGTGAGCTGCACCAGTTCCGGCGAATCGAGTTTCTCGTTGAGCTCGGGCTGGCCGGCGAGAATGATGCGCAGCACCTTCTCCTTGGTGGCCTCGATGCCGGACAGCATCCGGATTTCCTCGAGCACCTTGAGCGAGAGGTTCTGTGCCTCGTCGATGATCAGCAGCACCTTGCGGCCTGCGGCGTACTGCTCGATGAGGAAACTGTTGAGCGTGGCTATCAACTCGGCCTTCTTCATCTTGAAGGGCGAGAAGCCGAACTGGACCAGTACCGACTGCAGGAATTCGACCGCGTTGACCTGGGTCTGGTTGATCTGCGCGATGACGACGTCCGAATCGAGCTGGCGCAGGAAGCTCTCGATGAGCGTGGTCTTGCCCGAGCCGATTTCGCCCGTGACGACGACGAAGCCGTCGGTGAACCAGATCGTGGACTCCATGTACGCCTTGGCGCGCGCATGGGCCCTCGACAGGTACAGGAACTGCGGATCCGGGCTCAACCGGAAGGGCAGCTCGCGAAGTTTGAAGTTCTCGATGTACATCGCAGCGGCCGATATTACGGTAAAGATGGCCCCCGGGCAGGGAAGCCCCTATGCGGGATTACCGAATTGCGAGCCAGGTCGCGCGGTCGATCCTGGACAACAGCTTAAAAGCCCGCCGGTCGCGGGTTTTTGCCGATGTTTCACAAATCGTGACATGGCCTAGCTTGCGCCCCGGGCGGGCCGTCTTGCCGTAGTCATGCCAGTGCAGGCCGGGCTCCGCGAGCAGCGCATCGCGTGTCGGCATTTCGCCTACGAGGTTGATCATCGCCGAGTGGCCGCGCGCCGCCGTGGAACCGAGTGGCAGGCCGGCGATGGCGCGCACGTGATTCTCGAACTGGCTGGTGTCGGCGCCCTCGATGGTCCAGTGCCCGGAATTGTGCACACGCGGTGCCATTTCATTGGCAACGAGCCGGCCGCGCCTGACGAAGAATTCGATGGTGAGAACACCGACGTAGTGGAAGTGCGTCAGCAATTTGCGCGCGGCGCGGTGCGCCTGGCGGGTCAGGGCGGCATTGCCGTACGGCGCGCGCGTGAGCCGCAGGATGCCCTCGCGGTGGACGTTGAGATTGAGTGGATAGAAAGCGATGTCGCCATCGGCGCCGCGCACCGCGATCAACGAAACCTCGGCGTCGAAAGGCACGAGGTTCTCGTAGAGCAGCGGGGATTTTCCGAGCTCGGCCCAGGCGCGGTCGAGGTCCGCCGGTTTGCGCAGGACGAACTGGCCCTTGCCGTCGTAACCCATGCGTCGTGTCTTGAGCACGCCGGGCAGGCCAATCGAAGCAACCGCGAGCTCGAGGCTTTCGCGCGAATCGACGGCCGCGTATTTCGTGGTGGGAATGCCGAGCAGTTCGAAGGTGCGCTTTTCGCTGAGCCGGTCCTGTGCGCATCCCAACGCGCGCAGCGGCGGCGCGATGCGCGCCTTGCCCGGCAGATTTTCGAGCGCCTCGACCGGGATGTTCTCCCAGTCGAACGTGACGACGTCGCAGCGCTGCGAGAGCTGGCCTAACAAGTTGCGGTCATCGAGCGCACCCGCGAGCAGAGGGCCGACCTGGCCACCGGGTGTCTGCGCATCCTTGTCGAGGAACAGGAAGTCGAGGCCCAGTGGATAGCCCGCGAGGGCCATCATGCGCCCGAGCTGTCCGGCGCCGACGATTCCTATTGTCACAGCGGCTTGGACGGGTCCGGGTGCGCCAGAACCTTGGCCGTCTGCTCGGCACGGAATTTCTTGAGTGCCGCGTCGATCTCGGGACGCTTGTTCGCGAGGATGGCGGCGGCCGCGAGCCCCGCATTGGTGGCGCCGGCCACGCCGATGGCGAACGTGGCCACGGGAATTCCCGCGGGCATCTGCACGATGGACAGCAACGAATCGAGACCGTTGAGCGCCTTCGACTGCACCGGCACGCCGAGCACGGGCAGCGTGGTCTTGGACGCGACCATGCCCGGTAGATGGGCGGCGCCGCCGGCTCCCGCGACGATGACTTCGATGCCGCGGCCCTGCGCCGTGGACGCGTATTCGAACAGCAGGTCGGGCGTGCGGTGGGCGGAGACCACGCGGGTCTCGTAAGGAACGCCGAGCTTGTCGAGTGCTTCAGCCGCGGCGCGCATCGTCTCCCAGTCGGAAGTCGAGCCCATGATGATGCCAACCAGTGGTTTCATCTCGAAATACTATCGTCAAACAACGAACGAATCGAACGGAACAGCTCGCGCGATGCTCCTTCCCGGCTTCCCGAGTCGATGCGCTCGCTCGTGGCCTTGGTGATGAGCGTTTGCATGGCCTTGCGATCGGCGTCGGGACGCCACTTGAGCAGGTCATCGAGCGCCTTCGGCCCTTCGATGAGCAGCCGTGCGCGCCACGCTTCGATGCGTTTGTGTTTTTCCGCGTCCATCGCCGAAACGCGCGACTCTTCGCTGAGCGCCGCCTCGATGGGGGCCGGGTCCAGTTCGCGCATGAGCTTGCCGATGTACTGGCGCTGCCGAGCCAGCCCGCCGCGGCTGGTGATGCGCTTCGCGAGCAGGATGGCGTCGTGCAGGGTTTCGGGCAGGTTGAGCGCAGCGAGGTCGGATTCCCTGAGCGCGATCAGCCGGGTTCCCAGATCCTGGGCAGCCGCGGCGTCGCGCTTGCGCATGCTCTTGCTGGGACCCCGATATTCTCCGTTTTCGTCTTTGCCGTGCATCGTACAATTCTAGCCATGCAGGAAGTAGACGGTACCCGAATCCCCGAGCTCAAGAGCATCGTTTCCGAATCGCTGCAGCTTGCCCGCAAGCTGGGCGCCACCCAGGCCGAAGCCGACGTCAGCCTGCAAAAAGGACTGACTACCACGGTTCGGCTGGGGGAAGTCGAAACCGTCGAGTACCAGCGCGATCGCGGCATGGGCATCACGGTCTATTTCGGCAAGCGCAAGGGGTCCGCCAGCACCGCGGACCTCTCGCCGCGTGCCGTGGCCGAAACCGTGGAAAAGGCCTGCGACATCGCTCGCTACACCGCCGAGGACGAATGCTCGGGCCTTGCGGATCCCGAGGAACTGGCGCGCGACATCCCGGAGCTCGATCTCGACCATCCCTGGGACCTGCCGCCCGAACAGGCCGTGGAAACCGCCCGGGAGTGCGAAGCGGCCGGGCGCAAGGTGGACTCGCGCATCACCAATTCGGAAGGCGCCAGCGTCAGCAGCCACCGCGGCGTGCGCGTGTATGGCAACTCGCATGGCTTTCTCGAAGGTTTCCCGTCCACGAGCCACAGCGTGAGCTGCGTGTTGCTCGCGCAGACCGGCGACGACATGCAGCGCGACTACTGGTACGCCTCGGCGCGCGATGCGCGCGAGCTCGAGAGCTCCGAGAGCATTGGCCGCAAGGCCGGTGAACGCGCGGTGGCGCGGCTGGGCGCGCGCAAGATTGGAACCCAGAAGGCACGCGTGTTGTACGCGCCGGAAGTGGCGCGCGGCCTCATCGGGCATTTTCTCGGCGCCGTGCGCGGCAGCAGCCAGTACCGCAAGAGCTCGTTCCTGCTCGGTGCTTCCGGCCAACAGGTTTTTCCATCGTTCGTGGAGCTGCGCGAGCGGCCGCACATCATGAAGGCGCTCGGCAGCAGCCCGTTCGATGGCGAGGGCGTGGCGACGCGCAATCGCGACCTGGTGAACGACGGTGTGTTGCAGGGTTACATCCTTGGCAGCTACTCAGCGCGCAAGCTCGGCCTCAAGACCACGGGCAATGCCGGCGGCACGCACAACGTGCTCGTGGAATCGAAAACCGGCGGCATGGAAATCGGCGCGCTCATGCGCGAGCTGGGCACCGGGTTGTTAGTCACCGAGCTCATGGGGCAGGGTGTGAACGGCGTGACCGGCGACTATTCGCGCGGCGCGTCGGGTTATTGGGTGGAAAACGGCGTGCAGGTGTATCCCGTGCACGAGATCACCATCGCGGGCAATCTCAAGGACATGTACAACAACATCGCGGCGATCGGCAATGACGTCGACGTACGCGGGGGAGTGCGGGTCGGCTCGATACTCATCAGCGAGATGACCATCGCTGGCGAATAGCCTGGCTGACCGGCCGGACAACAAAAATGCTTCGCCGCCTGCTGTTCGTAGTTTTCCTGCTCGTGGGCATTGCGCATGCCGACGAAGGCCCAACGCCGCCTAGGGCGCCGCTGCGCGTCCTCATGCTGTTTCCGGGCGATCTGCTGATGACCTGGGCACAACACCAGGCCCGGTACACAACGTCAGCGATCGCAGCCGCGGTGCCCCGTCGCGTCGAGTTTTTCGCCGAAGGTCTCGATGGCCTTCGGCTGCCGGGGATCGAGACCGAGAGCGAATTCGTGGCGCTGCTCCTGAAACGCTACGCGGAAACTCCGCCGGATCTGATCGTCGTGCACGGACCGATGGAAGGGTTCGTCACTCGGCAGCGCGCGGCACTTTGGCCAGCAACTCCGTTGATGGTGGCGGGCCAGTTCGGGGGGCCGTTGACCAGGTCCGAATACCCCGAGGGAATTCCCGGCACGAGCGTGAGCATTGATTCCGCCGGTACCCTCGACCTCGCGCTTCGGTTGCAGCCGGATGCCAGGCGCGTCGTAATCGTCGGCGGCAGTTCGGAGTACAGCCGCGCGGAGATCCAGCGCACCACCGAACAGCTCGCGCACTATCGCGGCCGCCTCGACATCCAGTACCTCGTCGATCTGCCCATGGCGGAGATGGAACGGCAGCTGGCGGCGTTGCCGGGCGACAGCATCGTGTTGCAACTGCCGATCTTCCGGGATGCAATCGGCGCCATCCGCGAACCGCATGAAATCGCGTCCCGGCTTGCCGCGGCGGCGAACGCCCCGAGCTACGCGTACTACGACACCGCCATCGGCATCGGACTGCTGGGCGGAACCATGGCGAACTGGGCCGGCCAGCAGGACATGATCGGGCGCATCGCGCGGGAATTGTTGTTAGGCGAAACCCGCAAGGAGTCGCTGCTCATGCACGCGCCCGTGTCCTCGGTGTGCATGGTCGACTGGCGGCAGATGAAGCGCTGGCACCTGGCGTTCGATCGCCTGCCAGAAGGTTGCGAGCAGCGCTTTCGCGAGCCCACGCTCTGGGAACAATTCCACCGCGAGCTCCTGATCATCCTCGGAGTGCTGCTGATCCAGTCGGCGCTGATCATCGCGCTGGTCGTGCAGCGCCAGCGCCGGCATCGCATCGAGCTGGAATTGCAGGAGCAGCGCGCGCAACTGGCGCATGCCGCGCGCCTCGCCACGGTGGGTGAGCTGAGTGCCTCGATCGCGCACGAGATCAATCAGCCTCTGGCGGCCATCCTTGCAAATGCCGAAGCCGGCGAAATGCTGATCAAATCAGGCGCTAGCAACAATTCGGGCTTGCAGGAAATCCTGTCAGCCATCCGGCAGGACGACCTGCGCGCCAGCGAAGTGATCGAACGCCTGCGACGGCTGCTGCGCAACGAAAAGGCCGAGATGCGTCCGCTCAACGTCAACGAGGCCATCGAATCGATCGTCCGGTTGACGAGCAGCATGGCCAATCGCCATGGCGTGAGCGTGCAAATCGACCTCGGCCCAGCGATACCGCAAGCCAGGGGCGACTACGTGCAGGTGCAGCAGGTCCTGCTCAATCTCATCATGAACGCCGTGGAGTCCGTGAGCGAGGTGTCTTCCGAGCGGCGGCGCGTGCTGGTCACTACCGCCGAGCACCCACCCGGCAACGTCGAGGTGACCGTCAAGGACGGCGGCTCCGGCATCGCCGCGGACAAATTGCCGCGCATATTCGACCCGTTCTTCACGACCAAAGCCAATGGCATGGGCCTCGGGTTGTCGATCTCACGCTCGATCGTTCAAGCACATGGCGGCCGCATCTGGGCGGAGTCCGACACCACGGGGACGACGTTTCGCTTCATACTTCCGGCGTGAGCCCTGGCGATCCCGCACTTCTGCACATCGTCAACGGCGATATGGCCGCAGGCTCGTTCCTGCACGCGTTTGGCGCCACCGACCGTCTGCTGATCAATCGGGATGTCCTGTCCTGCGGACCTCTGCCTCGCATCATCAAGGTCGCCGCGTGGCAAAAGGCGAGGCTCGAATTCTGGCGGACCACGCTGTCTCACCTGCGTGATTTCAACTTCGAGCCCTCACCCATCGATCTCCTCAAGAACGCCGAGCGCCTGCGGGGCCCGGACATACCCTGTGTCTGGGCGGCGACGGGCAACACCGATCAGCTCACGATTTCCTTCGTGCTGCATCAGGTTGCCGTGTCGGGCGGAGATGTGAATGGTGTTCATGTCGTGCAATTCGAGAAACACCCGCGCACGGAACAACGCGTGCGGGGAACGGGCGAGCTGGCGTCCGGGCAGATGCTCGAGCATCCGGAGCCGCGCAAACTGTCCGCGGCCGAGGTTTCGGCATATCGGGATGCCTGGGTCGCGGTGACGTCCAACGACCCGTCCACTGTCGAATCATTTCCAGCGCGGCATCCGGATGCGCCGTGGTATCTGCAGGAAGCGGTCAGCAAACTACTGCGGCGATATCCCGATCGCGCCACGGGTCTCAACTTCTGGGATCGCCGGCTGCTGCTGGAAGTGCAGAGCAAAGGTCCGAAGGCAGCCAGTGTCCTGGCGCACATCATCGAAGTGATGTTCAACGACGGCGACCTGGTAGGCGATCTGTATGTGGGTTCGCGCATGCTCGCGATGAGCAACGGTTCGCTGCCGCGCCCACTGCTCGCATTTGAAGGCAGCCGCCAGAAGGTAGGTCGCGGCGAAGTGACGCTGACGGAATTCGGCGAGCAGGTTTTGAGCGGCGCCGCATCCTCGTATCCGGCCAATCCCATCGACGACTGGGCGGGCGGCGTTCGCCTCTCGTCGGCGAACGACAATCTCTGGTTCAACGACAACGGGCGCATCGTGCGCGCCTGACCGGCGTGGCGTTCAGCCGAGCCGGCTCACGACAAACGCCTCGTCGTTGAACCACAGGCCTCCGTGCCGCCGCAGTACGCGTTGCGTCGCGTCCAGATAACGGCCATTGGCCACGACCTCTCCGAGCCGCTCGTCCTCGATCTGGTTGACGTAGATCGCCGCATTCCAGGCCGCGAACAACATCGACGTGCCGATGCGATCGCCGACTTCGGCGGGCAGCGTGTGCATCTCGTAGCGGAAGATCGCCTCGCTGTCCGGCGGGTCGACGATCGAGTACCCCGTTTCCGCGGGGCCCAATGCGTCATTGAGCTCGCGGATCAACCGGTGCCGGTCGACCTGGAACGGGGCCTCCTCCGGCCACAGCTCGCGAATGATTTCCAGGCCGGGGTCGTCGCCGCGCGACTGCACGACTAACAACCTGCCTCCAGGCGCGAGCCGCCGAACCAGTGGCAGCAGCACCTTGCCGACCTTGAATTGCGCCGACATGCGTGCGCGCCACGGCTGCGAGGCGAGAATGAAGTCGTAGGCGATATCGGGCCCGCCGGGCAGCGGAATCACTCCGTCGAGCAGGAAGGCGTGGTCTTCCCGAAAGATCACCAGCACCGAGGGCCGGACATACACCGGGTTGCCGGTGGTGTCGCTCGGGCGCGTGGCCCAGCCGTGATCGAGCGTGGATTGCAGCCCATCGATCTGCCGCGCGTAGTCATGCGAAGAGTTGCCCTCGAGTCTCAGCACCTGCCAGTTGAGCTGCTGGAGGTCCGCACTGTCGCGCGGACGCAGGGCCGGTGCTTCGGAGTAATGCAGGTTCGTCACCACGAGCACGGTGGTGGGGTGCTCGAGGAATCGGTCGGCCATTTTCTCGAGCCCGAGGCGCACATCCTCGCGGCTGATCTCCTTGGCGACCACGAGCTGGGGCACCGCGGGCCAGGTGGCATGCGCGCTGCGCATGAGCCGCGCGAGCACCGTGGCGTCTCCCATGCCGGCGTCGAAGAGCCGCAAGGCCGGGGGTGCCGGGCGGATTCGCCGCAGCTCGTCCGCCGCGCGGTCGGCGACCTTCTGCTTTTCGTTGCAGGTGTTGACGAACGCCAGGTATTTCTGGCGGTTGTCGTAGAAGCGGAACGGCGTCGTGTTCACAAACGCCGCCTCCCGCTACGCCTTCGCCGCGCGCCCGGCGACGAGCTCGGAGGTGATGCGGGTTACATGCTCGCCCTGGTATTTGCACATGTCGAGCTCGAGCGCGCTCGGCATGCGCATCTCGGCGCCCGCGCCCGTGATCGAGCTTGCGCCGTAGGGCGTGCCGCCCGTCACCTCGCGCATGGTAGATAGATCCTTGTAGGTATAGGGCAACCCGATGAGGATCATGCCGAAGTGCAGCAGCGTGGTGTGGAACGAGGTGATGGTCGTTTCCTGGCCGCCATGCTGGCTGGCGGTGCAGCAGAACACGCTGCCGACCTTGCCGACCATCGCGTGCCGGAACCACAACGGGCCGGTGCGATCGAGGAAATTGCGCATCTGCGATGCCATGTTGCCGAAGCGCGTCGGCGTGCCGAAGATGACGCCGTCGTATTGCTCGAGCTCGTTCGGATCGGCGATGGGCGCGTCCTGGTCCACCTTGAAAAACGAGGCGCGCGCGAGTTCCACGTCGACGAGCTCGGGCACGCGCTTCACGACCACGTCCGCCCCCGTGACGCGCCGCGCGCCTTCCGCCTGCGCATAGGCCATCTGTTCGACGTGTCCGTAACTGCTGTAGTACAGCACGAGCATCCTGGTCATTGAGTTCCCCTCTGGTTCAGGCGGCGGCCGGCATCTGCCGGCTCGCGAATTCGGAAATGAGCCGGTTGTAATCCCGGGGTGCATCGAGATTCGGCAGGTGGGCGGCGTTCTGGATCAGCACGTGCTGGGCCGCGGGCAGGGCCGCCTGCAGGCGGGCGCTTGCGCGATGCCGGCTGTCAACGTCATGCGCGCCGTTCACGAGCAGCACGGGCGTGTGAATGCCATGGAGCAGCCGGTCGGCGAGGCCTGGCGGCGGCGGCGACTGCAGCGCGATGAGGTCGTGGCCCGGGTATCGCGTGAGCATCGCCGCGAGCAACAGGTGCGTCGCCGCTTCGCGGGTGACCAGGCGCATGAGCGGATGCGCGGTCCACAACTTGCGGAAGGCGGCGAGCCCCTCGCGCGAGGTAGTCTCGCGAAAAGCGCGCATCGGCAGGTCGGTGGCGTCGTCCGGATCCACGGCCGAAAACGGCGGCGCGCCATCGAGCACCAGCGCGCGTGCCACCCCGGGGTATCGGGCCGCGAATTCCAGCACCACGCGCGCGCCCTGCGACATGCCGACGAGCACCGGGCTTGCGACACCGCGATGCGCCAGCAGCGCACGCAGGTCGGCGACATCGTCGGCCAGCGACGGGATCCCGGTAGATAGACCGAACCCGCGCCGGTCGTGGCGGATCACGCGGTGGTGGCGCGCGAGCGGCGCCTGCGGTTCCCACATCTCGAGATCCAGCGTCCAGCCGTGCACGAGCACGACGACATTCCCCGCGCCCTCGTCGCGGTAGCGCAGGCGGGCGCCGGGCACTGTCAGGATCTGGTCGGCAGCGTTCATGAGTATTTCGTATACCGAAAAAGATTTCGCAATCAGGCTACGAGCGCAAACCCCACAGCGTCAAGCGAATGCGCAATGCATGGAATTGTCAGAGCTGGGCGCTGAGCGCGATGCCTGGTACCCGGGCGAGCTCCACGGAGATTTCCTTGCTCGCCTTGCGCAGCATCGACAGGCGTTGCCGCACGAGCGCGGCTTTCGAGGCGCGGCGCGAATGACTGGAGCTGTTGAGCGCGGCGACCACGCGCCCCGACTGGTCGAACACCGGCACCGCCACGGCCACCACGCCGTACGCGAGTTCGTCTTCCACCGCCGAATAACCGCCGCGCCGGCATTCTTCGATGAGCTGGCGCAGTTTCTTCGGGTCGGTGACCGTTTGCGTGGTCAGCGCGACGAACTTCTGCGTGCGGAAATACTGATCCAGGTGTTCGGCGCTCACGCCGGCGAGCAGCACGCGCCCCATCGAGGTGACGTGCGCCGGAAAACGGCTGCCGACGTGCGCCTCGAGCCGTACCAGCGTGCGCACCGAGGTGCGCGCCACGTACACGATGTCATTGCCGTCGAGCACCGACATCGCGGCGGAATCGCCGGTCATGCGCGCCAGCTCTTCGAGATGCGTCTTGGTCAGGTGCTCGATGTCCATGGACTCGAGATAGGCGGCGCCGAGCTCGAGCACCTTGGGGCGCAACAGGAACGCGCGGCCGCGCCGCGTGACGTAGCCAAGCTCCTCCAGTGTCAGCAGGCAGCGGCGCGCGGTCGCCGCCGGCATCCCGGCGGTCGCGGCGATTTCACTGAGCGTGAGCGTCGAGTGGTCGCGCGAGAACGCCTTGATGACCGAGAGGCCCTTGGCGAGTCCACCCATGACTTCGCGGCGTGGTGCGGCTGACTTCGTTGGCATGGAGCGGAGTCTATTTCGGTATGCGAAGAATTTGAAAGGCCCGGGTCCGTGTCTTGACGGGCGAGGGCGGCGGGGTACAGCATGCTCCCGCGCGGATTCGTTAATCGAATTCTATTTCGCTATGCGAAAAATTACGAAGCGCGCGGGGGGTTCATGCAATGAAGATCGGCACGCAGGCGCAACGCACGTCGGCCATTTCCGCGTCCAACGCGGATGCGATCGTCGTTCGCGGGCGCAATCTGTGCACCGAGCTCGTGGGTGTCGTCACCTTCACCGAACACGCATGGCTCCTGGTCGCGGGTGATCTGCCAAGCGCGGCGCAGCGCCGCATTCTCGATGCCACGCTGGTGGCGATCGCCGAACATGGGCTGGTGCCGAGCGTGGCCGCGAGCCGCATGACTCTCGCGGCAGCACCCGAGGCGCTGCAGGGCGCGGTCGCCGCGGGAATCCTCGGCTGCGGTTCGGTGATTCTCGGCTCCGCCGACGCCGCGGCGCGCCTGTTCACCACCGTCCTCGCGCGTGCCGCGAACGAGCCGCTCGAAGCCGCAGCTCGCGGCGTGCTCGGCGAGATACGCGCAGCGCGCCACCCCGTGCCCGGGTATGGCCACCCATTGCACAAGAAGCAGGATCCGCGCGTGTCGCGCCTGATCGCCGTCGCGACGGAGGCCGGCACCGCCGGCAAGCACGTCGAAGTGGCGTCTCTCGTCGAGCGCCTCGTGGTGGAAATCTGGGGCAAGCCGCTGGCGATGAATGTCTCCGCGGCCATCGCGGCCGTGCTGCTCGATGCCGCCTATCCACTGCTCGCCATCAAGGGTGTGCCCATGCTGGCGCGCACGGCCAGTCTCATCGCGCATCTGCTCGAGGAGCAGCAGCGGCCCATCGGCTTCGTGCTGGCGCACGAAGGCGCGGCTTCCATTGGTTATGACGGCCCTTGTCCTGACGGCTTCGTGCCCGGCGAGGAATGACGATGCAGCAGGTGCTTCGAGGCGTGCGGATCGTAGAGCAGGGCACGTTCATCACCGGCCCCTGTGCCGGCATGATGCTGGCCGATCTCGGCGCCGACGTGATCAAGATCGAGAGCCCGGGCGGCGATCCGTATCGCGCGTACCAGGGCGGGTTGTACTCACCGCACTTCCAGGCCTACAACCGCAACAAGCGCAGCGTTGTCTGCGATCTCAAGCAGCCCGGCGATCGCGAGGTGTTCGACCGGTTGATCGTCGACGCGGACGTGTACATCCAGAACTTTCGTCCGGGCACGGCAGACAAGTTGGGCGCGGGGCCCGCGCGTCTGCGCGAGCTCAATCCGAAACTCGTCTATTGCTCCATCAGCGGCTTCGGCGGCAGCGGGCCGTATGTCGAGCGGCCCAGCTACGATTCGGTGGCGCAGGCCCTGTCGGGGTTCCTGAGCGTGGTGGTCGATGAAGACCGCCCGCGTTTTCTCGGGCCGGCGCTCGCGGATGCGATCACCGGAATCTACGCCGCGTTCGGTGTGCTGGGTGCGCTGCTCGAACGGGCCGGCAGTGGCCGCGGCAAGCTCGTCGAAGTGTCGATGCTCGAAGCGATGGCCCACTTCGCCGTTGAGCCCTTTGCGGCGTTTTTCGCGCTCGGCGTCGTGCCGAAGTCGGCGGATCGCCCGCGTCTCGCCCAGGCCTACATCCTGCGCACCTCTGACAACCGGCTCATCGCGATCCACCTGTCGTCGCTGGAGAAATTCTGGCTCGGTCTCGTCAAGGCGCTGGAAGCCGACGAGCTCGCGCTGGATACGCGCTTCAAGGAACGCCTTTCGCGCATCAGCAACTATGAAGCGCTCGGTGCCGAGCTCGACCGCCGCTTCCGCGGCCGGCCCCTGCTCGAGTGGTCCGAACGACTCAGCGCCAACGACGTGCCGTTCGCGCCGATCAACGGCATCGACGCGGTCGTCGAGGACCCGCAGGTGGGGCACTTGGGGCTCATCGTTCCGGTCGACGGAGCTCAGCAGGGCGGGCGGCAGGCGGTGCGACCGCCACTGCAATTCGATGGTGAGCGTGCGCACGCGGTCGCCGCCGCGCCGCTTCTCGACCAGCACGGCGCAGCGATTCGCGCCTCGGTGACGGAAGGCCGCCGGTGGCCGGCGAACAGCGACAGCGCGGCTCCGCGCCGCGCGATGGGGTAGCTAGAGATGACAGAGACGAGGGGCAAACTCTTTCCGACCACGCTGGTGGGCAGCATGCCGCAGCCGGAGTGGCTCATCGACCGCGAGAAGCTCGCCGGCCGCTTTCCCCCGCGCGTTCGCGCGCGCGAGCTGTGGCGCATTCCCGATGCCTACCTGGCGGAGGCGCAGAACGACGCCACCGTGCTTGCGATCCGCGCGCAGGAGAGAGCCGGCCTCGACATCGTGACCGACGGAGAAATCCGGCGCGAAAGCTATTCGAATCGTTTCGCCACCGCGCTCGAGGGCGTGGACCTCGACAATCCCGGAACCGCGCTCGATCGCAGTGGCCATCCGAATCCGGTGCCGCGCGTCGTGGGTCCGATCCGGCGCAAGCATGCAGTGCAGGTCGATGACCTCAAGTTCCTGCGCGCGAACACCACGCGGCAGGTGAAGGTCACCGTGCCGGGGCCTTTCACGATGGCGCAGCAGGCGCAGATCGATGCCTACGGCGGCAGCCGCGAGGCGGCCGCCATCGACTATGCCAAGGCAGTGAACGCCGAGATTCGCGACCTGTTCGCGGCCGGCGCGGATGTCGTCCAGATAGACGAGCCGTACATGCAGGCGCGGCCCGAAGAGGCGCGCGCATTCGGGCTGAAAACGCTGAACCAGGCGCTGGAAGGCGTGACCGGCACCACAGCCGTAAACATCTGCTTCGGCTACGCCGCGATCATCCATGCGCGGCCCTCGGCATATTCGTTCCTGCCCGAGCTTGCGGGCTGCGGCTGCCGGCAGGTGTCGGTGGAGACCGCGCAGTCGAAGCTCGATTGCAGCGCGCTCACGCCGCTCAAGGACAAGAAGATCATGTTAGGCGTGCTGGATCTCGCCGATCACGCCATCGAAACCCCGGAGATCGTCGCCGAGCGCGTTCGCCGCGCGCTGCGCTACGTGCCGGCGGAAAACATCATTCTCGCTCCCGATTGCGGCATGAAATACCTGCCGCGCGAAATCGCCGTCGGAAAACTCAAAGCCATGGTCGCCGGCGCCGCGATCATGCGTACAGAACTATCGGGCGCCGCGTAGGAGTTCACATGCACCTTCCGAACAAGTTGTCGTCGCTCGGTTTGATTGGTGCCGCCGTCGCGGCCGCACTGGCCGGAATGCCCGCCCAGGCGCAAACCGCACCCGACGAGGATGTCGAAGAGGTCGTGGTCACTGCACGGCGGCGCAGCGAATCCTTTCGCGATGTACCGATGACGGTGAATGTCTTCACCCGCGAATCCATCGAATCGGCCGGCATCGAGAAGCCGGCGGACTTCATCGCGCGTGTGCCGAACATGACGCTGGTGGAAACGCAGAACGCCGGCAACGCCTTCGTGGTGGTGCGCGGCATCTCGCAGGCACGCAACAGCGAACCTTCGGTGGCCGTCATCGTCGACGGCGTCCTGGAAACCAATCCGGCGGAGTTCAACCAGGAGCTGTTCGACATCGAACAGATCGAGGTGCTCAAGGGCCCGCAAGGCGCCGTCTACGGGCGCAATGCCATCGGCGGCGCGATCATCATCCGGACGCGAGATCCGGGTGACGAGTTCGAAGGGCGCGTCAAGCTGGGGGCAGGCAATGGCTCATCGAAGCGCGTGCAGGCGGGCGTCAGCGGACCGATAAACGACACCTTCAAGTACCGCGCTTCGGTGAGCTATTACGACACCGATGGCTACATTCCGAACACCTTCCTCGGTAGCGAGGCGGACCCGGTGGAGGACCTGGCGGCGCGCGCGAAGCTCTACTTCGCGCCCAATGAGACTTTCTCCGGGGATCTGCAATTCTCCTACGACAAGCTGGAGACGCGCGGCTTCTACTTCGTGATTCCGCGTGACAACGAAGCCAATCCCTTTGCCAGCTTCACGACCCCGCCGGATGCCAACGATGTGACCAGCCCGGTCCAGGTCAACAACGAGGGCATCGACAACCGCGACCTCTTCACGGGTGCGCTGCGCCTGAACTTCGAGCTCGGCGGCGGCACGCTGACGGCGACTTCCGCCTACAACACCACCGAAGAAATCATCACGGGCGACGCCTATGACTTCAGGCCGCGCGAAACCTCGGTGTACCAGTACCTGCCGCCGGAATTCTCCGACCTCAACCAGAGCCAGTTCCTCGACCTCTCGTCGTATAGCCAGGAGGTCCGTTTCACGTCGAATGATGAAGGGCGTGTACGCTGGATCGCGGGCGGCTACTTCGTGCACACCGACAGGTATATCTCCACGGGCAACATGGTCGACACGGGCGCCGGGGTATTCCCCGTGTATCGCGCGCCGCGGCTCACGGGAAACAATCGCAGCAGCACGTTCCTCGCCGACTCGCAGGACAACGATGCCTGGGCCGTGTTCGCCGACGTCACCTTCGAGATCACCGACAAGCTCGAGCTCGATACGGCGGTGCGCTACGACGAAGACAAGCGCGAGAACACCACCGAGACGCCGGACAATTTTCTCCCGCTCGGTTCCACGAGCTTCCATGGCCAGGTGCGTTCGCACACGTTCAGCGAGACGCAGCCCAAGTTCACGCTGCGCTACAAGCCCAGTGACGACATCACGCTGTTCGGCGGCTGGAGTCGGGGCTTCCGCAGCGGCGGTTTCAATCAGTCCGGCGTGGGCGCGGTCGCGGATCAGAATGGCATTGCCGGTGTGAACGACCTGTTCGAAGCCGAGGTCGCCGACACCTGGGAGGTCGGCTTCAAGGGCCAGTTCCTCGATCGACGTCTGAACGTGGGTCTCTCGCTGTTCGATACCGAATCGACCAACGGTTACTTCTTCGTATTCCTGGTCGCCAATTCGACGCAGAACCTGGGTAACCTCGACGCCGACTACAAGGGCGCGGAGTTCGAGATCAGCGGGAAAGTCACCGACAATCTCGAGCTGTTCGGCAGCTACGGCTTCACGGACAGCGAGATCACCGGCATGGAAGACCCCTCGGTGATCGGCAACCAGGCGCCGCTGGTGTCGGAGGAAACCTGGAACCTGGGGGCGCAGTGGTGTCAGCCCATCGGCAGTTCGCTGCATCTCGCCGTGCGTGCCGACTACGTGCACACCGGGGAGACCTGGTGGGAGCCGTACAACCTGACGTCGCGCGATCCGATCGACATCGTGGATCTGCGCGTCGGGCTCGAGGCCGACAAGTGGGCGGTCACCGCCTGGTCGAAGAACCTCACCGACGAGGAATACAACGCCGAATTCTCACCGGGTGGGTTCCTGTTCCGCGCGCTGCCGCTGCGCTACGGCCTGGAATTCACGTACTCGTTCTGACCTGGAGTAGATAGTCATGGCTACGAAAGCAACCCTGCCTTCGCGCTTGCACCACACCGCCTACGTGTCGCGGGACCTGGAAGCGACGCGCAAATTCTACGAGGACATCATCGGCCTGCCTCTGCTCGCCACCTGGTGCGAGAAGGACATGCTGTTCGGCGCGGAGCGCACTTACGCGCACGTGTTCTTCGGGCTTGCGGACGGCGGCGCGCTGGCGTTCTTCCAGTTCGCGGATCCCGCCGACCAGGAACAGTTCGGGCCGAAGATGCCGTTCTCGCCGTTCCATCACATCGCGCTGCACGTCGACAAGGCGACGCAGGAAGGAATCGAGAAGCGTCTCAAGGACGCGGGCTTCCAGGAGCCGCAGTCCTTCGTGCTCGAACACGGGTATTGCCGCTCGGTGTACGTCACCGATCCCAACGGCATGATCGTCGAGTTCACGCACGACCATCCCGACGTCGAGAACATCAATCGCATCGCGCTCGGCCGTGCGCATTCGGAGCTCAAGCGCTGGCTCGGCGGTGACCACACTTCGAACAACACGTTTCGTTGATGCGAACCAGTACAGACCGGATCCTGACCACGCACGTCGGCAGCCTGCCTCGCTCGCAGGCGGTCACCGACGTGTTGTTCGCGCGCGAGCACAACGAGATCACCGACGCCGCGGCCGCGTCGAAGGTGATCGCCGACGCCGTCGAAGCGGTGGTCAGGAAACAGGTGGCCGCGGGCGTGGACATCGTCAGCGATGGCGAGATGAGCAAGATCAGCTATGCCACGTATATCGCCGACCGGTTTTCGGGCTTCGACGGCGATACGCCACGCGAGCCCGGGCAGGACCTGGTGGAATTTCCCCGGCTGCTCGAAAAACTCGCGAAGCTCGGCTCGACGGCAAAATACCGCAGGCCGCGTTGCGTCGGCGAGATCCGCAACAAGACGTTCGCGCCATTGCAGGAGGACCTCGCGAACTTCGCGCGCGGTGTCGCGGCGGGCACGCCCACCGATGCATTCCTCAATGCCGCATCACCGGGAGTGATCGCGCTGTTCCAGCCCAACGATTACTACAAGACCGCCGACGACTACCTGGAAGCGGTGGCCGAAGCACTGCGTGGAGAATACGAAGCGATCGTCGCCGCCGGATTCCTGGTGCAGATCGATGCTCCCGATCTCGGCATGGGTCGGCACACCATGTATCGCAACGCCACGGTCGCCGAGTATCTCGCGCGCGCCGAAAGGCACGTCGAAGTTCTCAACCACGCGCTGCGCAACGTGCCGTCGTCGAGCGTGCGCATGCACTGCTGCTGGGGCAATTACGAAGGGCCGCATCATCATGACGTGCCCATGCGCGACCTGCTGCCCGTGCTGCTCAAGGCGAAGCCGCAGGCGCTGCTGTTCGAGGCCGCGAATCCGCGGCACGCGCACGAGTGGATAGACTTCCGGGACGCGGTTCTACCGGACGACAAGATCCTGATTCCAGGAGTCCTGAGCTCGACGACCAACTACGTGGAGCATCCGGAGCTCGTGGCCGAACGGCTGCTGCGCTTCGCCGACATCGTCGGGCGGGAGCGGGTCGTGGCGGGGTCGGATTGCGGATTCAGCACGTTCGCGGGCTTTGGCGCCGTCGATCCGGACATCGTCTACATGAAGCTCGCCGCGATGGCCGAAGGCGCGCGGCTCGCGAGCCGCAAGCTCTGGAACTAGGCTTCCTCGATCAGGTCACGCAGTGACATGTCCCCGCAGCTCTTGCGCCAGGCGTCGTCCATCGTCTTGCTGATGGCGTCCACCGCGGGAATCTTGAGGTTGCGCCAGCCGACCTGGCCGGCTTTCTCGTTGCGCGCGATGTCGACGATTTCCTGAATCGATATCTTGCCGAGATCGCGTGCGGGCAGCAGGCATTCATCGTCGGTGAGCGTCACCAGGTGGGCGTCTTCCAGCGCATGCACGATGCGCGAGATGGCGATGCCCGGCATGGCGAGCTCGTGCGCCAGCGTGTCCACCGTCCAGCGCGTCTTGCCATCGTGATACGCACGGCCGACGAGGAACATGATCTTGAGCGTGAGCTGTTCGCGCTGCACGGCCGACAGCCGCAATTCCGTGAGCCCCATGCGCAGGTAGTTGCGGTTCTGCATGTAGAACGACAACTGCGCGCCGATGAGCAGGATCAGCCAGCCGAAGTATGTCCACAGCAATGCCGCCACGATGATGGCGAAACCCGCGTACACCACGGTGAGCCGCGTGGAATACACGACCAGCGCGGTGAACACATTGCCCACCGCTGCCCAGAGAATGCCGGCGACGAGTCCGCCGACGAGCGCCGGCTTCCACTTCACCCTGGTGTTGGGCACGAACATGTAGACGGCGGTGAAAATGGCCGCGACCATGAAGTACGGCGAGAGCCACTTGCTGAACTGCACCAGCCGCTCGACGAACGGCATGTAGCGACCGAGACCCACCTGCGCGGTTTCGAGCGCGTTGTGCGACAGCCCGATGAAGCTCACCACGACGATGGGGCCGACGATCAGCAGCGCGACGTATTCGGTGACGCGCCGCGCGAAGCTGCGTGCATGCTCGACACGCCACAGGAAATTGAAGCCGTCTTCGACCTTCTTGATGGTGCCTAACAGCGTCCAGAGCAGCAGCGCGAGACCCACGGAGCCAACGAGCCCCGTGCTGACGCTGTTGGCGAAGTCCATGACCTTCTGGGTGAATTCAGAGGCGGCGGCCGCACCCATCGGCTTGAAGAATTCGAAGATGATGGGCTGCAGCTCCGTGTGCGCCCCGAAGGCCTTGAGCACGGCGAACGCGAAGGCGATGAGCGGCACCAGCGACAGCAGCGTGGCGTAGACCAGGCCCATGGCGTAGAGATTGATCTGGCCGCGGGAGAGATCGCGCAGCAGCGCGTACGGATATCGCAGCAGCCGCAGCGCCAGCGCACCCGGTGTCTTCCCCTCGGAGAACTCACCGAAGAGATATCGATCGAGCCAGTTCCAGAACGCAATGATCATTGGGGCTGCAGAATAAGTGGCCCACACCCCTAAGTCACGATTAGATTGGCGCTCATGGCCAGCCAATATCCGACGCGCATCGTGTGCCTCACCGAGGAGACCACGGAGACGCTCTACCTGCTAGGCGAGGAGGCGCGCATCGTCGGCATCTCCGGTTTCACGGTGCGGCCACCGCGCGCCCGGCGCGAGAAGCCGCGCGTGTCGGCATTTACCAGCGCGAAGATCGACAAGATCGTGGAACTGAAACCCGACCTGGTGCTGGGGTTTTCGGATTTGCAGGCGGATATCGCCGCGGAACTGATTCGTCTCGGCGTCGAAGTGCTGGTGTTCAATCAACGCAGCGTGGCGGAAATCCTGCGCATGATCGCCATGCTGGGCGGTCTCGTGGGTTGTGAGGCGAAGGCGCGGTTGCTCATCGAAGATCTCGAGGCGCGTATCGAAGCCGTGCGCACGAGCGCAGCGAAGTTCGCGCGGCGGCCACGCGTGTACTTCGAAGAATGGGACGAGCCACAGATATCGGGAATCGCCTGGGTGTCGGAGCTCGTCGGCATCGCCGGCGGCGACGATGTGTTTCCCGAGCTCGCGCGGGAATCCCTGGGCAAGAACCGCATCATCGCCGACCCGCTCGAAGTGCCGCGACGTGCGCCCGAGGTGATCTTCGGATCATGGTGCGGCAAGAAGTTTCGGCCGGAGTCGGTGGTGGCGCGCGCCGGCTGGGGCGACGTGCCCGCAGTGCGCGACGGGCATCTCTACGAGGTCAAATCGTCGATCATCCTGCAGCCCGGGCCGGCGGCGCTGACCGATGGCCTCGCCGAGCTGCACCGGCGACTAGCTAGCTGGGCGGATGGTGCCGGGCCGGCACCAGTTACGCGGTGAGGCGAGTGAGCGCTTCGACGTATTTCGCCCGCGTGCCGGCGATGACTTCCGGCGGGAGCTTCGGGCCCGGCGCCGTCTTGTTCCAGTCGAGCGTTTCGAGATAGTCGCGCACGAACTGCTTGTCGAACGACGGCGGGCTCGTGCCCTCGCGATACGTGTCGGCCGGCCAGAAGCGCGAGGAGTCGGGCGTCAGCACTTCGTCGATGAGCGTCAGCGCGCCGTCGGCTTCCTGCGCGAACTCGAACTTGGTGTCGGCGATGATGATGCCGCGCTCGAGCGCGTATTTCGCCGCGAACTCGTAGATGGCGATGGCGGTGTCGCGAACGCGCGCGGCAATGTCGCTGCCCACGATGTTCGCCGCCTGCTCGAAACTGATGGTTTCGTCCTTGTCGCCGATGGCCGCCTTGGTCGACGGCGTGAACAGCGTCTGCGGCAGTTTCGCCGCCTGCCTGAGCCCGGCAGGTAGTTTGATGCCGGAGATCGAGCCGGACTTCTGGTAGTCCTTCCAGCCCGAGCCGATGACGTAGCCGCGCACCACGGCTTCGAGCGGCACGGTCTTCAGTCGCCGGACGATGACGGCGCGATCGGCAAGCAGTGCGAGTTCATCCGGGTCGCTGATGACCTCGCCAAGACTGCGGCCCGTCAGGTGATTCGGAACGATGTGCCTGGTGCGGCCGAACCAGAAGTTCGATATGGAATTGAGGACACGGCCCTTGTCGGGGATCGGATCCGGCAACACCACGTCGAACGCCGAGAGGCGATCGGTGGTGACGATGAGCATGGATTGCGCGTCGATTTCGTATATGTCGCGCACCTTTCCGGTGTGAATCTTCTCAAGCCCGCGAAGTGCGGTCGTATGGACGGGCGGGCTCATGGTTTTGGCTGGTAGCATAGTTGGCATGAAGTTTAGCAAGCGGCTTCGATGAGCATCACCGGAAAAATCGTCGGCGCGATCATCGGTCTGCTGCTGTTCCGGAATCCCTGGGGGGCCATCATCGGCCTCATCCTCGGCCACTTCTACGATCAGAGCGTCGTGACGGTGCGGCGCGCGGGCGGTGGTCCGGGCGTGCTCGAAATCGGCGAGCGCTTCTTCACGGCCACGTTCGAAGTCATGGGCCATGTGGCCAAGGCCGATGGGCGCGTCTCCGAGGCGGAGATCGCCGCGGCGCGCAAGGTCATGGCGGAGCTGCGGCTCAACGGCGCGCAGATCCACGCGGCCATCGCGCATTTCACGCGCGGCAAGAGCCCGGATTTCGATCTGCAAACTACCATGCAGGCGTTCTCCGAAGCCTGCGTGAATCGACCGGACCTGGTGCGCGTGTTTCTCGAAGTGCAGGTGCGCGCCTGCCTCGAGGGCGTCGACATGCAGGGCCCGGGTGGCCTCGCGATTCAGAAGGTGGCCGACCTGCTCGAGGTCTCGCGCATCGAGCTTGCGCACATGGTGCAGGTGCTGCGTATTCGCCGCGACCAGTTCAAGGCGGGCTCACGCAACGGCAATGGCCATGGTCCTGGCGGGCAGGTGCCGCCGCGCAGTGGCATGCAGTTGGGTGCGGCCTACCAGATCCTGGAGGCCGATCCGAAAGCCACG
>Ga0193753_10000977_pt1 | contig 25611 bp, 19 predicted proteins | sample H1c2metaG_FD_144925 | JGI IMG/M metagenome (GOLD analysis project Ga0193753, IMG submission 144925) | Soil microbial communities from a riparian zone of the East river system, Colorado, United States - H1c2 | ecosystem: Environmental > Terrestrial > Soil > Riparian zone | place: USA: East... | reverse complement strand
CTACCAACTGAGCTACGTCCACCATCGTCGAACGTCCGACTTGAGATGGCGCGCCCGGCAGGAATCGAACCTGCAACCGCCGGCTTAGAAGGCCGGTGCTCTATCCGGTTGAGCTACGGGCGCTTTACAAATCAACAAGTTACAGCGCCAAACGTAATCTTTCAGGCCGATGCTCGGGTCCAAAACAAACCGAATCGGAAGTGCGCGCGGATTATATAGGAGTTTGCCCGTATTTGAAGGGGCCAATGGGTTCAGGAGGGATTGTTCTCTACCGCGAATTTGAGCTTCGCAAGGGCGTGATCCCACTGCTGACCGATGAGTTCCAAGGTTCTGCGTGCTTCGTCCAGTTGGGTCGGTTCGAATTCCCACAGCCGTTCTCGCCCGACCTTGACGTCGCGCACCAGACCCGCGCTTGCCAGCACTCCCAAATGCTTCGTAATCGCCTGCCGCGAAATGTCCGTCCCCGCGGTCAGCTGCGTGATGGACATGGCGCCGCCCATGCACAGGGCGGCGACCAGCCTCAGGCGCATCTCGTCGCCCAGAGCCGCGAAGACCGGCGCGTACGTTTGCAGCGGCTTAGTTCTAGCGGCCGACTTACGCCTTGGCGACATGCTTTTTGACGCTCTCCATCTGTTCATCCCAGCCCGAACTGTTCATGCGGAACACATCCGCACGCCGCGCCAAGGGAATTTTATCGAATCCCGACTCGACGACGGTTAACAGGGTGCCGCCTTCGGCCTCTTGGAGTTCAAAAACGACCAACGTTGTGGGTTCGTGAGAATAATCGACTTTGGGATCGATGGCCGCCGGATGCCAACGCCAGGACAGGCGCTGCTGCGGCACAATTTGTTCAATCAGCACATCCATGTCCAAGTGTTCGTAACCCGGATAGGTAATCTTGCCCTGTATGTGCTTACCTTCGGCGAAGACCTTGCCTTTGAAATTGACGCCAAACCAGTCACCGAACTCGCCGGCGTCGGACACTGCGCGCCAGACACGGGCGCGAGGCGCGTTGATGAGTACCTTCCTTTCAATGCGGTCAGATGATGTGTTCATGTGCAACCTCCTGGATGCATATTAGTGCAGACCGGTCCCATATGCAACCACCTAGTTGCGCTTGAAAAGCCGCTGTGTTCCGCCCCCCCTCCGTCAGGCTGCTTGACGGCTGCGCATACGGCCCGTAGGTTTGTCCTACATGAATAATCACCCGACGCAGAATGACACCGTCACTCTGACGCATCTGCAGCGGCTCGAATCCGAAAGCATTCACATTATGCGCGAGGTCGTTTCGGAAACCGAAAGACCGGTGATGCTGTATTCGATGGGCAAGGACAGCGCCGTCATGCTGCATCTTGCCCTCAAGGCGTTTTTTCCTGCACGCCCGCCCTTTCCGCTGCTGCATGTCGATACCACTTGGAAATTTCGCGCCATGTACGAAATGCGCGATCAAGCCGCACGGAGCAGCGGCATGCAATTGATCGTGCATCAAAATCCCGATGCCGTGGCGCGAGGGATCAACCCGTTCGATCACGGCGCCTTGCACACCGACCTGTGGAAAACCGAGGGCCTGAAACAAGCGCTGACGCACCATGGCTTCGATGCCGCGTTCGGCGGCGCGCGCCGCGACGAAGAAAAGTCGCGCGCCAAGGAGCGTATTTTTTCGTTCCGCTCGGCGCATCACCGCTGGGATCCCAAGAATCAGCGTCCGGAACTCTGGAATATCTATAACTCTCGAAAGAACAAGGGCGAAAGCATTCGTGTCTTTCCTCTCGCCAATTGGACCGAGCTCGACGTCTGGGAGTACATCCATCTCGAGGGAATCCCGATCGTGCCTCTGTATTTTGCCGCTCCTCGGCCGACGGTCGAGCGCGATGGGCTGCTGCTCATGATCGATGATGACCGTTTTCGGCTACGGCCTGGTGAACTCGTGCGCGACCGTTCAATTCGGTTTCGTACCTTGGGCTGCTATCCCCTGACCGGTGCGGTCGAAAGCAGTGCGGTTACGGTGCCCGACATCATTCGGGAAATGCTCCTGACCACGACGTCGGAGCGCCAGGGCCGTGCGATAGATCACGACCAAGCCGCTTCGATGGAACTTAAAAAGCAGGCGGGATACTTCTGATGACCCGCGCTCACGTCGATTCTGACAAGTCGCTGCTGCGCTTTATTACCTGCGGTTCAGTCGATGACGGCAAATCAACGCTGATCGGCCGCCTGCTCTACGATAGCAAATTGATCTTTGAGGACCAGCTCGCCACTCTCGCCGCCGATAGCAAGCGCATCGGCACCCAAGGACAGAACATAGACTTCGCGCTGCTGGTCGATGGGCTCGCCGCCGAGCGGGAACAAGGCATCACGATCGATGTTGCCTATCGATATTTCGCCACTGAGAAGCGCAAATTCATCGTCGCGGACACCCCCGGCCACGAACAGTACACGCGCAACATGGTGACGGGCGCATCGACTGCGGACCTGGCGGTCATCCTGGTGGACGCGCGCAAAGGGGTATTGACCCAAACGCGCCGCCATAGCTACCTGACCCACCTGCTCGGCATAAAAACCATCGTGCTGGCGGTGAATAAAATGGACTTGGTCGACTATGCGCAAGACATCTTCGACGCCATTGTCGGCGATTACCGCGCATTTGCCGAGAGCATCGGCATCCGCAGCGTTGCCGCGATTCCGATTTCAAGCCTTCGTGGCGACAACATTGTTTCGAACTCGAGCAACACCGGCTGGTATGCCGGTGAGCCCCTGCTGACGCTGCTCGAAACCGTTGAAATTGACGGCGTTCGTGCGCAGCGGCAGCCGTTTCGCATGCCCGTCCAATGGGTCAACCGCCCCAATTTGGACTTCCGCGGCTTCGCTGGATTGATCTCCCAAGGACACCTCCGAACGGGCGATACGGTGCGCGTTCTTCCCTCGGGCAGGACCTCCGCCGTGTCGCGAATTGTCACGTTCGATTCGGATCTCAAGGAGGCGGTCGCGGGCCAATCCGTGACCGTCACGCTGGCCGATGCCGTGGATTGCAGCCGCGGTGATGTGCTTGCGGCGGCGGCGCATCCGCCTGAGATCGCGGATCAATTCGAAGCGACGCTGGTTTGGATGGCCGATGAGCCCATGCTTCCAGGCAGGCCTTATTGGCTGAAGCTTGCCTCGCAATTCGTGACCGCGACCATCCACAGCCCCAAGTACCAGGTCAACGTCAACACGCTCGAGCATCTTGCGGCGAAGACCTTGAGCCTCAACGCCATCGGCGTCGCGAATCTGTCTACGGACAAACCTTTGATTTTCGAATCCTATGAAGCGAGCCGCGAACTTGGCGGCTTTATTCTCATCGACAAAATCAGCAACGCGACCGTCGCCGCGGGCATGCTGCACTTCGCGTTGCGCCGCTCGAGCAACGTTCACTGGCAGCACCTCGATGTGGACCGCGATGCGCATGCGCGCCTCAAACATCAGCGCCCTCGCTTGCTTTGGTTCACGGGATTAAGCGGTGCCGGCAAATCCAGCATCGCCAATCTGGTGCAAAAGAAGCTCTATGCCTTGGGCAGGCACAGTTTTCTGCTCGATGGCGACAATATCCGCCACGGCTTGAACAAGGACTTGGGGTTCACGGACGTGGATCGCGTCGAAAACATCCGTCGCATCGGCGAGGTGGCCAAACTCATGACCGATGCCGGCCTCATTGTGTTGACCGCGTTTATCTCGCCATTCCGCGCAGAACGGCGCATGGTTCGTGAAATGTCCCTGCCCGGGGAATTCATTGAGATTTATGTGGAAACACCGCTCGAGGTCGCCGAGCAGCGCGACGTCAAGGGCCTCTATAAAAAGGCCCGCGCCGGCGAATTAAAACACTTTACCGGCATCGATTCGCCCTACGAGCCGCCCGAAAATCCCGAAATTCGCGTCAATACGGTGCAGACTTCCGCCGAGCAGGCCGCGGATGAAATCGTCGCGTATGTGATGCACAGCGAATCGCCAAATTTTGGATGACGTGATAGATTGTGAGAAATGAAATAGGCAGTGAATGCCGCTAGTAGCTAGACCTGGGACATGGAGCGCCCCTAATGACTACTTCGCCCGATCCAGGAAGGAACCAATTGCTCGCAGCACTACCTGCAGCTGAACTTCAGCGCTGGCTGCCCGATCTCGAATACGTGGAAATGCCTTTGGGCCGGGTGCTGTACGAAGGTGGCAGCACGTTGAGCCATGTCTACTTCCCGACGACCGCGATTATTTCGCTGCAGTACGTGATGCGGGTCGGCGAATCGGCCGAGATCGCCGTCGTAGGCAACGAAGGCGCGGTTGGCGTCTCCCTTTTCATGGGCGGCGACTCCGCGTCGAGCCGCGCGCTGGTTCAAAGTGCCGGGGGCGTCTATCGGTTGACGCCGCAGTTGATGTGGGAGCAATTTGATCGGGCGGGTCTGGTGCTTCACGTTTTTCTTCGCTACATGCAAGCACTGATGACTCAGGTGGCTCAAACTGCGGTTTGCAACCGCCATCATTCACACGACCAACAGCTGTGTCGGTGGCTGTTGTTGACATTGGATCGCCTGCAGGGCACTGACATGGTGATTTCGCAGACTCTCATCGCTCATATGCTCGGCGTGCGTCTTAAAAGCGCAACTGAACGTGCACTCAAACTGCAAAGGGCCGGGCTCATCGAGTACGCCCAAGGCCGGATTAAAGTGCTGGACCGCGAGGGACTGGAGAAACGCGCTTGCGAGTGCTATGCAGTGGTCAAAAAAGAATACGACCGACTCTTGTCGACCGGTAGCCTATTGCATAGCCCTTGGGCCTCCTTGAGTTTTCATTCTAAAGAAGGAGTGCGACAAGATATTCCCAGGTCCGTGGGTAGGGATTAGTACCGCCGGTCGTCGAGGGGAAAAGAGCTCTCGCACTCCGAAAACTGATCCGTTGCGATTGGACGCGTTGATTAGACCTCAGGCGAACCGCCATGTCGGTTCGCTGGCGCACGCAATCGCCACTCCGATCTCGTTAGGCCTGGGGCGTATGTGCGCTAGCAGACAGACAGGAACAAAACTAGCAAGTTCAATGAGGTAGGTGCGCAAGGATGGTGCTATGCCTCAGACGGTGCTGCTGATTCATGACGATCGCGCGAAGGCCAAGATGGTGCAAGACGCGCTTCTCCACTCGCTCGATGGATTCTACATCGTCGAGTGGGTCGAGCGATGTTCTGACGGCCTGCGTCTGTTGCGCAAGAAGGGTCGGGAACGCATCGCGGCAATTTTGGTTAGCCTGTTTCTGCCGGACAGCGAGGGAATGGAGACCTTCGATCGGATATTTAAGACATCGCCCACCGTTCCCATTCTGGTGCTCAGCAGCCTAGAGCATGAGAACGCCGCGAAGCTCGCCGTACAGCTTGGGGCGCAAGACTACCTTTTAGAAAATGACCTCGATGGCTACCTGCTGCCCAAGGCACTTCGAAACATGCTCGAACGCGCCTCGAATGCCGAGGCCTTGTTCAATGAGAAAGAGCGTGCGCAAGTGACCCTCAATTCGATCGGCGACGCGGTAGTCTGCACCGACGCCTCCGGTGCAGTGACTTTTCTCAATCCAGTCGCCGAAGCATTGACCGGCTGGCGAGCCGATGAAGCCACGGGCCGCCCATTTGCCCAAGTATTTCGAATTATAAACACCTCAGATCATCGTCGCCCGGTAAATCCGATGACCTTGGTGATCAAGAGTGACAAGACTTTGCGCCTGGCCGAAGGTTGCATCCTAATCCGCCGGGATGGAATTGAAGCGGCGATCGAGGACTCCACCGCCCCAATTCACGATCGCGCAGGACGAGTGACGGGTGCCGTCATGGTCTTTCACGATGTAACCCAGGCGCGTGCAGTGACCCAAAAAATGACGCATCTGGCGCAATTCGATTTTCTAACCGACTTGCCAAACCGGCTATTGCTAAACGACCGCATATCCCAGGCAATCGCAGCAGCCCATCGCCAGCATCAAGCAGTGGCGGTTTTATTTGTCGATGTCGACCGATTCAAGCACGTCAACGACTCGTTGGGGCACCTAATTGGCGATAAGCTGCTGCAGTCGATCGCTCAACGCTTGGTAGCCAGCGTGCGCGGCGCCGACACGATCAGCCGCCAAGGCGGGGATGAATTTGTGATCCTCCTCCCCACTGTCGCGCATGCGGCGGATGCCGCTCTCAGCGCGCAAAAGATTCTCAGCGTCGCACAGATACCCTACCGTGTTGACGAGCATGATCTGCAAATCACCTTAAGCGTGGGAATCAGCATCTATCCTGATGACGGCGCAGATGCAGAGACGCTCGTGAAGAACGCCGATATTGCGATGTTGGCCGCCAAGGATAGCGGTCGGAACAACTACCAGTTTTTCCGAGCGGCCATGAATGAACGAGCGCTGGAGCGACAATCAATCGAAGGTAGCTTACGCCACGCCTTGGACCGCAACGAGTTTGTGATGCATTACCAACCCAAATTCGATCTTGTGACAGAGACTCTCACTGGTGCCGAGGCGCTCATTCGATGGCACCGCCCGCAGTTTGGCTATGCGCTTCCAAAAGACTTCATCCCGATTGCGGAACAATCCGGCTATATCGTACCCATCGGGCGATGGGTGCTTCGCGAAGCCTGTCGTCAAAGACGCAGTTGGAACGACAGTAGTCTCACACCAGTTCCAGTAGCGGTAAATATTTCCGCGGTTGAATTGCGATCAACCCACTTCGTTGATCATGTTCGGGCGATTCTGGAGGAAACGGGATTGGAGCCGCGGTATTTGGAGTTCGAACTGACAGAGACGTCATTCATGCAGGATCCGCAATCCACCATCTCCGTGCTGCGCGCGCTAAAGGATATCGGTATTCGACTTACGTTGGACGATTTCGGAACCGGCTATTCCAGCCTGAGCTATTTGAAGCGGTTTCCGATCGACGCCTTGAAAATCGACGAATCCTTTGTGAAGGGACTTTGCACTGACTCGGACGACTTGAAGCTAGTCAGTGCGGTGATCAATTTGGGACGCAGCTTTCGTCTCAGGGTGATCGCTGAGGGAATCGAAACGCGGGAGCAATTTCTAACGCTGCAAGCCCAGCATTGCGCAGAAGGCCAGGGCTACTACTTCGAGAAACCGCTCGCTGCCGATGAATTTGCCAAGCTGCTTGGCACAGACCTGTCAACGACCGTGGTTGCGTGAGGCGACGCGCAATTCAATGGCTTCCTACGGGAAAAGGAGACGTTTCATGTCATATTTTGGGGACGAACTCGACCATCGATGGGGCGAACGGGTCCGAGTCAACATACCGGTCCGCGTACATGCAACGTCGTCGTCCGAGGCAAACGGTTGCATGAAGAACCTCAGTCTCAGTGGAGCTCTGATGAAATCGGATTGCGATTTGGCTCTTCACAGTCTCATCGAACTCAGCATTGCGATGCCGGCGCCATCCCCACACACTGCATTGATCCGGGCTCAAGTCTCGCGCAAGATCAAGGAGGGTTTCGGTATCGAATGGCACGAGTTCGCACCGAATATCATCAAAGAATTGGTACGCTCCGCGGCTATATGACTTTTCAAACGAATTGGTCGTGCGAGTCACGCGGAAATCGCCATGGCAGGCGAATAGCCGAGTCGGTTGCGCTTGAGAACGTCGCCCAATTCATCTTCCCTCAGCGGCGCGCATAGGAAATATCCTTGCACGGCATCGCAGCACTGGCTCCTCAGAAACTGTAGCTGCGCAGCGGTTTCCACGCCTTCTGCCACCACTTTGAGCCTCAAACTGTGTGCCATCGCAATGATGGCACGGGTAATTTTCATATCGCCGGAGTCGGCAGGGATATCCCTGATGAACGAGCGATCGACCTTCAGAATGTCGATCGGGAAGCGTTTCAGATATGCGAGCGATGAATAGCCTGTTCCGAAGTCATCGATGGCGATTTGGACGCCGATCGACTTCAATTGCTCGAGGACGGCCACTGCGGATTCGCCGTTCGACATGACTACGCTTTCGGTAATTTCCAATTCCAGAAGCGAGGGATCGAGCCCGCTGGCGTGAATGATTCGCGTGAGCTTCGCCAGGAGCATGGTATCCGCAAACTGGCGGGCCGAAAGGTTGACGGCAACGCTGAGTTGCGGCAGTCCGCGCCCCTGCCAAGCCTTGGTTCGCGCGCAAGCCGTAGCCAGCACCCATTCGCCGATCGGCACGATCAGACCCGTCTCTTCCGCCAGTGGAATAAAATCCAGCGGAGGTACCAGCCCTCGGAGCGGATGCCTCCACCGCAATAGCGCCTCGACGCCGGTAATCAGGCCGCTGGAGACTTCCACCTTTGGCTGATAGTGAAGTAAGAATTCGCCCCGCTCCAAGGCGCGGCGCAGATCCGACTCCAACTCCAGCCGTTCCAAGGTGTGAACGTTCATCGATGGCAGGTAAAACTGGTAATTGTTGCGACCTGTCTCTTTTGCCCGGTACATGGCCACGTCGGCAGCTTTCAGAAGCGTTTGCGAATCGCTGCCGTCGGCCGGAAAGGTGCTGATGCCGATGCTCGCAGTAACGTGACAATCCTTCTTGCCGCGCAGGTAAGGAGCGCCCAATTCTTCGATCAAGCGCTGAGCGCAGGCCGAGAGAGCAACCGAATCGTGGTAGTTTTCAATTAGAACGACGAACTCGTCACCTCCGACCCGCGCCAAGCTATCGCCTTCGCGCAACTGGGCGCGCAAGCGATCGGCCACCAGGCACAGAAGACCATCGCCGGCCTCGTGTCCCAGCGAGTCGTTAATGACCTTAAATCGGTCCAGGTTCATATACAGAACCGCCAATGTCATCTCTGCGCGGCGGTGGCGGCCAAGAGCTTGATCCAAACGCTCGGTCAACATCAAGCGGTTCGGCAGCGCCGTAAGATCGTCGTGAAAGGCGATGTGATGGACGCGGTCATCCTCTCGCCTTCTCTGTTGAAGTATGCGCAGTGACAACACGGTTCCGAGGATCAATAGCGCAGGGGTGGCTGCAAATAGGATCCCCTGGAGCAATTGGTAGGCGACGCGTGATGCCTCGCTCAAGGCATCCACGAATTGGTTTTCAATGGGGGTGAGATTTTCGTTGATCGATGAGACTTCCGCCAGCGTGAATTCAATATCCGGCAGGCGCGGCGATGGCGACTCGATCTCACGCTGCAATGAGCGTCCGGCCTCGTCGAGTTTGACGATGTAGTGATCGGCCGCCTCCCAGGCCTGAATTGCCCGCTGCATGAAGCCGACCCAGGCGAACCGCTGGTATAGATAATACATGCCGTCGACGTCATCGATATCATTGCCGCCGCGGATAAATCCCTGACGCACCTTCTGAATATCGGGGTGCGCTTTGTTCATCTCCATCCTGGCCGCATGATCTCCCAACGTAACGCCAATGTTTTCGCGAAATCGCCGCAAATCGTCCGGGGCGTGGGAGACGGCGTACTTTTGCAGGTGAAAAACAGCGTCCTTCTGTGCTTTCGACCATCGACTCTCGCCGCCGACATATGCTCGCACCGAGGAGAGCACCCCAAAGCTGAAATCGGCCAGAACGAGCAAACAGAGCACAATCGCGGCAAACATCCAGATAATCGCAAACGGTGAGCGAGCCCTCGGCGCAGTGTCCGATGACTTTTCCTTGCGTACCATCAAGGGCTTCACTTCCTTACCAGACAGTACAGGGCCTTTTCGGCTGTCAACAGGCGGTGTTGATTGAGGCCGTCTTCGATGGCCGCGAGCAACCGGTCTGAAGGACACGGTTTGGTGAGGAACCGATAAATCCGCCCCTCGTTGACGGCAGCGATCGTGTCCTCCAAATCCGCCTCACCGCTCAAGATGATCCTGACAGTGTCAGGCTCTAGTTCTCGAACCCTGGCCAGAAACTGAGAGCCATTCATGGCCGGCATGCGCATGTCGGAGACGACCAGCGCGAAGGGACCGGCTTCGCGCATTATGCGCAATGCGTCCGCGCCGCTCGAAGCAGTCTTCAATTCGACTTGCTTGCGCAAGGTACGCTGAATGGCGTAGAGCACGTTCGGTTCGTCATCGACGAAAAGCACGCGTTGATTCATGCGACCGCTTTTCCGTCGTCAATGACTTCGACCGCACTGGACCATTTCGGCAAACAATGCTCGAGTCCCACCGCTTCCAGAAACCCTGCTTGCACCCCGGTGTCCATCGATCCCGAACGATTCTCGCTTCTCAAATGCACCAGTCGATCGGCGATATGCACAATTCCCGCCAGATTCAAGCCTTTTTCCGAGGCCTGATCGGGCGTATGGTGAAACGCAACCGCCTCCACGATGGAATTGGGGAAACCCCAAAGTCCGAGCAGATATGCGCCGACTTCCGCGTGATGCGCTTCCATTTGGGCAACGAGGTTTACCGCATCCGTGTCATTCGAAAGCGCGGCGGCCTTGGTCGCAAATACGACTTTTCCTACGTCGTGCAGGACACCCGCGAGAAAGGCCTCATCCGCTTTGGCAGCAGAGAAATCTTCGGAGAATGCGATCGCTCGTGCCGCCGCACCGACTTGCAGGCTGTGCTGCCAAAGGCCTTCCAGGCTAAACCCGGCGATGCCCGTCGCGACGCCACTTTGAAATACGCTATGACCCAGTACGAGAGCCCCCAGAGTATCCATGCCCAAGTACGCCACCGCTCGATCCGTCGTGGTGATCGGCCGCCGGGAACCGAAAAATGCCGAGTTGACCAACTTCATGATGTTGGCGGTCATTGCCACGTCTCGGCCGATGATTTGGGCTGCGTCAGCAAGCGAGGCCGCGGGATTCTGCAGGCAGGTCAATATTTCTTGGAACGCAGTCGGCACGCTCGGCAACATTCCTATCTCTCCGACCAGCAATGCGAGCCGATCGCTGCTCAAAAGCTGCCTCAGCATTTGAGTCTGAACTATCGCAGCCTTGAGCGCGCCGCTTTCGCAGGGTTTGGCAAGATAAAGCTGAGCCGTCCCTACCGCGCGCATGACGGAACTCGGGTCGGCGTGACCCGACAATACCAAGCGGACCGTCTGGGGATACAACTTCTTGACCTCGGCCAGCAGCTGCCACCCATCCATTCCCGGCATGCGCATGTCGGAGACGATGACGTCCGCCGGCGCTCTGGCGAGTGATTCCAGCGCAGCCGCAGCGCTTGACGCGAACTCCATGGTCCACTCTTCTCGCATGCTACGAAACGCGCGTTGCATTGCCTGCAGGATGTTGACCTCGTCATCGACGAATACGATGCGGATGCTCATGCGGCCATCTTGTCAGGCAGCGTGGCGTCACTCACTGTACCTACCGGTAGGCGAATAAAAAACGTCGTGCCCTTGCCGCACTCGGTCTCGAAGCGAAGCGTGCCGCCGTGTTTGTTGACGATGACGCTGCGTGCGATCGCCAGGCCCTGCCCGGTACCCTTCCCCACTTCCTTGGTCGTGAAGAACGGATCGAATATCTTCGCGCGCACCGCCTCCGGTATTCCCATACCCGTGTCGGATATTGAAATCTCCACTTCATCACCGTCGAGCCGGCTGCGTACCGTGAGTTTCCCGAGATTTCCACTGTCTTTGACGACATCTGCTATGGCATGCGAGGCATTCACCAGCAGGTTGAGTATCACCTGGTTGAACTCGCCCAGGTAGCATTGGACGAGCGGCAGATCGGTAAGCTGCGTGTCGATCTCGGCGACGTACTTGTATTCGTTGCGGGCGACGACTAGCGTGCTGCAAATGGCTTGATTCAAATCGGCTGATTGTTTCTCCGCCTGGTCGGGGTATGCAAATTCCTTCATCGAGCGCACGATCGTGGCAATTCGCCCCAACCCTTCGAGGGCGCTGTCAATCGCCGGCGGCGCGTTTTCCAAGATGTAGTCGAGATCCGCCGCTTTTTCGGCTTCAGCCGCACGTTGCGCCGCTGCCAAGACATCGCCATTCGACTGCACCTCCTGCTGCAAGGCTCGATAAGCGAGTGCCACAGCGGCAATATCGATCATTGATGTGCGCATGAAATGCACATTGTCAGTGACAAACTGGACCGGGGTGTTGATCTCATGAGAAACGCCCGCCGCGAGCCGGCCTACGGACTCCAATTTTTGCGACGCCGCGTGTTCGAGCCCACGACGTCGCACTTCGGTAATATCGAGCATTAGGCCGCGCAGTATCTTTGCGTCCTCCACCCACTCGCAGGTGCCGGTCCAGCGCACTTCGGCACGACGGCCGTCCAGGTGGATTAGGGGCGTCAAAAACTCGAATGCTCCGCTGTCGCAGTCGTCGAACCGTCGCCGAACCTCGTGATTCGATTGCCGAGGAATGACCGTATCCAGTGCACCCGGCGCTTTCCACTGAGATTCAGGGACATCAAACGTGGTGATTCCCTGCGGCCCGATGTACAGGAAGACACCATTCGTGGCGTCCAATATGAAGGGAATTGCCTTGGTGCTCTCCGCCATGAGCCGATACATCTCACGGCTTTGTTCCAACGCGTGGGTACGGTTCCTTACCAACTTCTCGTGATCCAGCGCCAGGCGATTCAATTCCTCCACCATGACATCGAACGAGCGAGCTAGCGCACCGATTTCGTCTTTGGTTCGGTCGTGTAGAGAGATCCGCGTCCCTTCGCCGCTTGCAATTAGATTGGCTGCATCCCCGATCCGAACGAGACGACGTGCGAAGCGACGTGAAACATGCACGCCTAAGATCAGCGCGCATAGCACGAGACCGGCGCCCAAAATGCCCGCTGTCCAGAGGTCGTGACGATACACCGCGTCGTTCGCGCTGGTTGATAGGCTGAGGTACAGACGCCCCGGCGAGCCATCGCGAGATTTCACATCCGCAACCGCTACCACATGACGAGCATCGGCCGCGGCCTCAACGACCACGCTGCGCAAGCGCTCGGGTCGAACACCCCTCCCCGCGATGAGTGCGCCGTCTGGCGCATACACAGCAATTCCTTCGATGTCGCGATCGGCCGAATACGAATTGAGGATTGCAAGAGCGGCAAACCGATCATTGGAGGCATCGACCGGTTCCAATTGCAATTGCAGGTGCCGTGCAATTTGGGCTGATCGGTCACGCAATTCAGCGTGCATACGGTCGCCGGACATGGTGGTCAGCGTGATTGTCAAGACGACCGTGGTCGCGATAGACAAAAGTACAAATGCCAGCATGAGCTGAACACGCAGCGGCCAATATTTTTGGCGTGCTGCGACGATCACTACATCAACCGAGCTTCGCGCAAAAGCTGGGCGCCCTGGTGGAAATCCAGATTCTCGATGGCGTCGCGAAGACGATTGAACCGCAGGGCGCCCACTGTCTCGCCCAGCGAGGTCGATATTAGTTTGAATTTGTCGAGGGCCGCGAGATTCCGGGTCTCGAGCAGCGCGTACAGTTCATCGAGCTGAACTGTGCCGGCAGGCGGGTGGATGACCGCCTCGGCGCCGGCACTTGCGACCCCTTTCGCTTGTTGTGCCAGGTATGATTGGGCCTCTTCGCTCAAGCTGGTAAGTGCGGCCGCCAGCTGCCGCAGCATCCCGTCCACTGCGTCAACTGAGCGTCCCTGATTCAACGCCTTCTCAGTCGCCCCCGCCAAACGCATAATTTCGGTCGCACCGATCATTCCCGCGCTGCCTTTCAGCTTATGTACGCGCCCGGTCAATTGGCCGCGGAGGGTCTGGTCATCGGCGGATACGCAAACTGGAACCGCGAGGTCCACATATTCTTGCAGCAAGCGAGCCAAGAGGGACTTGAACAGGGTCAAGTCATCGCCAAACATCTGCTGGACAACGCCGGCGTCAATGGATGGCATCAGTTTCGCCTGGGCGGTGGGCCCTACGGCGGGTTCCGCGTCGAGGATGAGCATCGGTATGGGTTCACCCCTTGCCTCTTCCACGAGCCGCCGCACCTTTCGGATCAGTGCCTGGGGATCAAACGGTTTGCTGATGAAATCGTTCATTCCGGCCTCGAGCGCACGCTGACGTTCGGCAACCAGCGCGCCTGCCGTCAGCGCAACGATGGGCAGCTTCACCAGCTGCAAATCGCATCTGATCCGGCGAGTGGCTTCGTTCCCATCCAGAGTGGGCATCTGAACGTCCATCAGCACGATATCAAGTCGCCCTGAATTGGCCCGCACCTGCTCCAACGCTGCCAAGCCGTCAGAGCAGGTCGTGACCGTCGCGCCCTGCTTTTCGAGAATGCGCTGTGCAACCTCCAGATTGATGTCGCTGTCGTCGACAACCAGCACGCGAACGCCAGCCAGCCACTGTGCATGCAGCTCGTCGAAATTCGTGGACTGCAAGACGCGTTCAAGGCTGTCAGGCAGCTTTGATACGGTCGCGTTGACGGAATTGAACAGCGCTGAACTGGTCAGCGGGCGTGTCAGCAGCACGTCTGTTGTGCGCATGAGCTGCTCCTGATCCAGGTAGGATTGCGCATGGCCGGCAACGACGATCACCGGCGGTAACTCGGCCTGAGTGCATTCCTGCTCCAGGCGTGCAATCAATTGGTGTGCATCCATGTCGTGCAGGTGCAGCTCCAGGATCAGCACGTCGGGCCACGCGCTCGCCGGCGTGCTATTCATAATTGCAAGCAGTTGCTCGCCGGTTTCGGCAACCTGTGGACTCCAGCCGAGTGCCCGCCCCATGGCGACCAGGCATTCGGGTGCGTCACTGTTTGAATCGGCAATGAGGATTTTCAATCCGCGGGCACTGAGCGTTCCGATGTCACGCGCTATTTGCAGGGGTATCTCGATCCAGAATGTGCTGCCCACTCCGACGCTGCTCGTGACGCCGATTTCGCCGCCCATGAGATCGATAAACCGGCGGGCAATCGACAATCCGAGCCCGGTACCGCCAAAGCGACGCGTCGTGGACGTATCGGCTTGAGTGAATGGTGTGAACAGGCGCTCAAGAGCTGCGGGTTCTATGCCAATGCCTGTATCCTGCACGGTGCAGCGCAGACGGAGTCGATCTGAACTTACCTCCGTGCAGAATACCTGCAACTCAACATGACCGGATTCGGTGAACTTGATTGAATTCCCAACTAAATTGGTAAGAATCTGGCGAAGGCGCGATGCATCGCCTTTCACCATGCGCGGCAACGCGGCTGCGGCATGAACGAGTAACTCGATGCCCTTGGCGGCAGCTTGGGGCGCCAGCATCTGACCGAGGTCCCGCACAAGCTCCGGCAGATCAAAGGGTTCATCTTCGAGCGACATCTCACCTGCCTCGATCTTCGACAGATCCAGGACATTGTTGATGACGCCCAGCAGCGCACGGCCGCCGAATTGGATCTTGGTCAATAGCTGACGCTGGTCTTCGTTCAGCGTGGTGTGCTCGAGCAGGTACCCGAGACCGATGACGGCGTTTAGTGGGGTGCGAATTTCATGGCTCATATTGGCCAGAAACTCACTCTTTGCAGTGTTTGCATGCTCGGCTCTATATGTCGCCTCGCGCAGCGAGCGCTCGTACTGCTTTCGCTCGGTTATCTCACGCACTGCGGCGAATACGCCCTGAAGCCTGCGGTCGCGATCGTACAAGGTGGTCGCGTTATAGGATACGACCGTCTCCTTGCCATCCCTGTCGCACGCGGTGAGCTCATAGTCGGTAACCTTTCTCTTGCTCAGCGCGAGCTTTATGCCCGCTTCGGCGCGCTCAGGCTCGGTAAAAAAGGTTTTGAACGGTGCGCCGATCAGCTCATCGCGGGTGCAGCCGGTCAGTGCTTCCATCTGTTTGTTGACATCGGTGATGATCCCGGGCGCATCGGTGGTCATCAAGGCGTCGATACTGGATTCGAACAGGGACCGGGTGTAGAACTGATGGTCGCGGAGGCGCTGCGCGAGCTGCGCCTGTTCCGCCTCGATCTGCTTGCGGGCCGTGTTATCGGTGCCGATCAGCAGGTAGCCGATGATCGCACCCTCCACGTCGCGCAGTGCCGTGACCGAGACGACGGCGGGAAAACGACTGCCATCCTTGCGGATGTAGGTCAGCTCGTAAATGTCTTCGATGCCTCGAGAGGCCTTGAAGATCAGCGCCTCGAACCCGGGCGCGATCGAGGTCTGGAGCTCAACGGTCAGCGCTTCGGCGCGCGCTATGATTTCCTGAGAGTCAGAGATATCGGCCGGGGTAATTTTGTTTACGACGTCGTCCGCCGTGTAGCCGAGCATGCGCTCGGCCCCGACATTGAAAATCTGAATGACACCCTTCGCATCGGTTGCGATACTTGAAAAATTGGCGCTGTTGAAGATCGCCCGCTGCAGGGCCCCTGCTTTGAGCAGCGCATCTTCGGCACGTTTGCGGGCCGTGTTATCGGTGCCGATCAGCAGGTAGCCGATGATCGCGCTTTCCACGTCGCGCAGTGCCGTGACCGAGACGACGGCGGGAAAACGACTGCCATCCTTGCGGATGTAGGTCAGCTCGTAAATGTCCTCGATGCCTCGAGAGGCCTTGAAGATCAGCGCCTCGAACCCGGGTGCGATCTGGGTTTGGAGTTCCACAGTCAACGCTTGCGCACGCGCTATGATTTCCTGAGAGTCGGAGATGTCGGCCGGGGTGATTTTGTTCACCACTTCCTCAGCCGTGAAGCCGAGCATGCGTTCGGCGCCGACATTGAAGATCTGAATGACACCCTTTGCATCGGTTGCGATGCTTGAAAAATTGGCACTATTGAAGATCGCCCGCTGCAGGGCCCCTGCTTTGAGCAGCGCATCTTCGGCACGTTTGCGGGCCGTGTTATCGGTACCGATCAGCAGGTAGCCGATGATCGCGCCTTCCACATCGCGCAGTGCGGTGACCGAGACAACGGCGGGAAAGCGGCTGCCGTCCTTGCGGATGTAAGTCAGCTCGTAGATATCCTCGATGCCTCGGGAGGCCTTGAAGATCAGCGCCTCGAACCCGGGCGCGATCGAAGTTTGGAGCTCGACGGTCAGCGCTTGCGCACGCGCTATGATTTCCTGAGAGTCGGAGATGTCGGCTGGGGTGATCTTGTTTACCACGTCTTCAGCCGTGTAGCCGAGCATGCGTTCGGCGCCGACGTTGAAAATCTGAATGACACCCTTTGCATCGGTTGCGATGCTTGAAAAATTGGCACTGTTGAAGATTGCGCGTTGCAGGGCTCCCGCTTTGAGCAGCGCACCTTCGGCACGTTTGCGGGCCGTGTTATCGGTGCCAATCAGCAGGTAGCCGATGATCGCGCCTTCCACGTCGCGAAGTGCCGTGACCGAGACGACGGCGGGAAAGCGGCTGCCGTCCTTGCGGATGTAGGTCAGCTCGTAGATATCCTCGATGCCTCGAGAGGCCTTGAAGATCAGCGCGTCGAACCCGGGTGCGATCTGGGTTTTGAGTTCGACGCTCAACGCTTGCGCTCGCGCTATGATTTCCTGGGGGTCAGAGATATCGGCTGGGGTGACCTTGTTGAGTACTTCCTCCGCCGTGTAGCCGAGCATGCGTTCGGCACCGACGTTGAAGATCTGAATGACCCCCTTTGCATCGGTGGCAATTTTCGAGAAATTGGTGCTGTTGAAGATGGCGCTCTTCAACGCTTCTGACCTGAAGGCAACCTCTTCCGCATGCTTTCGAGCGGCGTCCGTGCGTTTCATGTCACGGCATCCTTCAGGGATCCTGGCGGTGCGACTTGAGGAGTGATGAGATCGGCAATGTCAATCACTCTGGCCTGCCCGTCACCGGCACGCCTGACACCCCTGAGCGCCTTCTCCGCGGCAGAAATCAGATCATTCGGCACGGCCCCGGTGGCATCTTTCCAGGCAGTTGACCGCGTTGAGTCGCGGCAGCCGCCCCCTATGGACAATTTGATTCGAGTGTGGCCGTTCGAGACGCTGTTCAAAATCTGCAAGTCGTTAACCGCATCGATCGCTCGTTGCGCTACATGGCTTGCGCCCCGAGTGTCCGTGTGAGGCAAGAGCACTGCAAATTTTCCGCCGGCATAACGACCGATTACATCATTGGGCCGGCACGCGGCCAAACGCAAAACTTCTGCAACTGATTTCAGGCAGGCATCGGCCTTCTCCTCACCAAATTCGGCGTTGAACGCAGTAAAACCTTCGATGTCCACGATGAGCAACGCAAGTGGTGCTGTGGAGCGCTGAGCGCGCAACCACTCTTCCGTCAGTGCCTTCTCGAGCTGCCGACGGGTAGTGGCACCCGTAAGAAAATCCATCTTGACGGCACTGCGCACTGTTTCGGACAGCGCCTTGAGGCGTTGGTAGGTACGCACCCGCGCCAGCACAAGAGGAGCATGGGGTGGCTTACTTATAAAATCGGCCGCGCCGAGTTCGAGGCCCCTGGCCTCCAGCTGTGCACTTTCGTGGCTGGTGATAAAAATGATCGGCACCTCTGCGAGCGCCGGATCGCTTTTGAATGCCTTGCATACTTCGAAGCCGCTAAATTCCGGCATGTCCACATCCAACAGCACCAAGTCCGGCGTGGATTCACGTGCCAGCTTGAGCGCCGCACGGCCAGAAGAAGCGAATCGCAGCGGCGTGAAATCGATCAAGATGCGGTTCAGAACGCGCACGACCATGAGGTCGTCATCGACCAAAAGAATGCTGAAATTCTCTCGTGCTTGCATACGGAGCGTGCCGGTTATGCCTCGTTGGCCAAGGGCTGCCAGCTATCCGCCGGCGACAGCGCTGTTTCGACGGCGTCAGCCAGTGTCGTGGCATCGAAGGGTTTCGTCATAAACGCGGCCGCGCCCAATTTCATCGCGCGCTCACGCAGCCCCGGATTTTCACTTGCCGTGATGAAGATGATCGGCGTTGCCGCCGATGAAATGAGACTCTGAAGCCTTCCGGCCACCAGGAAACCGTCTCCTCCTGGCAACGACACATCCAATACGATGACATCCGGACTGGTTTTGCGGACAACGGAAACGGCGCTCGCCGCATCCTTCGCTGTACAGATGGTGTATCCCATGGCCTTCATACGCACGCCGATGGAGAGCAAAAAGACATTGTCATCATCGATCAGTAAGACGGTTTTCATTTATTAGCTACCTGTGGTCGTGAAGAGAATCGACAATGAACATCCTTTGGCGGACTTGCCATTTGGCATTCCCGCAACTCCCGATTGCGCAGCAGCTTAGCGGCCGGGAAATAGCTATGATGTAGGGTAAAACTCGACACATCGCTTAATCGAACGAGAGGTCCGAAGTGCGTGCGTCAATCTGCGGGGTGCGTCACGTGGCCGGGCGCTAGGGGCCCTGCCTAAGCGAGATTTTCAGAGCGTGTTCGTGCCGAAAGGAGGCGTTGCGCGATACTTAGCCGCCTAATAATCTGAGCATTGGGCGTCCCTTTACCAAGATAGTCGTCTGCGCCGGCCTCCAGGCCCTCCAGGATGTCCTCATCCGTGTCCCTGGAGGTGTGCAGCACGATATACACATACCCCGAGTAGGTTTGTCGGCGAATGGCGCGGCACAGCTCCAGTCCGTCCATGCCCGGCATGCCGATATCCAGAATGGCTATCTGGGCAAAGTTTCGTCGCATGGAGGCAAGCGCGGCCTCCCCCGATGTCGCCCTCATGACTTGGTAGCCTGCGGCCGCAACGAACAGGCTCAAATAGTCGAGCACGATCTCATCGTCATCAACGAGCAGGACCTTCATTGTCATTAGAGGCAGTTCAATGACGGATTAAGGCACCCAATATACTCGTTCGAGATGCCGAGATCTGTACGCCAACCCTCTTAGTGTGATGAGTTCGGCAAAACGCCGAAAACCGTGAGCGCACGCACCGGGCCTCGCACTTAGCCAGCGTACGTTACCGAACATACATACACCGCAGTCTCTCTATACTCAAATTTCCGTCGCGCCGGAAGACGCCCGCTTGCTCCCGGGTTGGCGGCATAACACCAGGATGGTACGAGATGATTAGCTCATTTGATGGAGGTTCCTTTTCCACGGACGGTTTCATGCCTCACGGCATGTGCTATCTGTGGCAGCCTGGAGTGCTCCTACTCCACGTCATCTCCGACGGATTCATCGCTCTCGCCTATATTTCGATCTCCTGCACGCTCCTCTATTTTGTCCACAGGCGCATTGACCTAAAGCACAAATGGCTATTTCTATTCTTTGCAACTTTCATCATCGCGTGTGGCGTTACCCACACGATGGAAGTTTGGACCATCTGGCATCCGGCGTATTGGATTTCCGGCGCCATAAAGCTAGTCACCGCATTGGCGTCAGTCTCCACCGCAATCTTCCTCATCGCGTACTTCCCCAGTGCCCTACGTCTTCCGAGTCCATCGGCCATTCATACCGCGCGATTGGACATCGAGCGCGAAGTCATCGAACGCGTTCGGGCGGCCGAAGATCTGCGACGACTGGATGGCGCGCCAAACACCAGCGTTGCCGATCGCATCGTGCAGCTGGAAGCGCTGAATCGGACTCTGGTTGAGAATAGCGCGCGTTCCGCGATTGCCGCGGATGCGGCAGGCTTGGGCTTCTGGACTTTCGACGTCGCTGCCAACGCGCTGCACTGGGACGAGTCGATGTTTCGACTCTATGGCCTCCTGGCATCGGAAGGCGAGGAACCTAACGCATTGCAGGAAAGCCGGGCGCACCTCGAAGATCACGCGAAATTTAGGCAAGGCGCCGCCGATGCCACCGGCGGACGCGACTACGATATTGAATCTCGAGTCGTACACCCAAACGGCGTCGTTCGACACTTAAAAGCAGTGGCGCGAATTACGCGCGACGCAGGGGGGCGCGCCGTTCGAATGCTGGGGGTTACTTTCGACATTACCGAACGCAAGCATGCGGACGAGCAGTTCCGCCTGGCGATCGAAGCGGCACCGACCGGGATGCTATTGATGGATCGAAATGGTTTGATTGTATTGGTCAATGCACAAATCGAAAAGCTCTTCGGGTATCCACGCTCGGAGTTACTGGGCCAGCCAATCGAGCTACTCATACCGGATCGCTTCCACGCAATAATCCCAGACTTTCGCAACAGAATATTCAGCTTGCCGACCGCAGCAGCGCGGGACCTTTATGGTCTTTGCAAGGACGGCCGTGAGGTGCCTATCGAAATCGGCCTCAACCCGCTGCTGACCTCAGAAGGCGAGGTGGTCCTCAGTTCAATCGTCGACCTTTCGCATCGCCTCGAAATAGATCGAATTAGAAATGAATTTGTGTCGACCGTGAGCCACGAGCTTCGAACTCCCCTGACTTCGATCCGCGGTTCGCTGGGGCTGCTTCAATCCGGTGCGATGGGTGCACTGCCCGCAAATGCGACCGAGATGGTAACTATTGCGTACAAGAACAGCGGCCGATTGGTGCGCATCATCAACGATATTCTCGATATCGGTGCGATTGATGCAGGCAAATTGGCGCTGCAGATGAGCGGCGTGCCGTTGAGAGAATTGCTGCAGCAGGCGGTTGAGGCCAACGCAGGCTTTGCAAAGAAATGCGAGGTCCAATTTTTCCTCGAGCCCGTCTCCTCCGGCGACAGGGTAATGGCAGACGCAGAGCGGCTCATGCAAGTGGTCGCGAATCTCTTGTCGAACGCGGCAAAATTTTCGTTGCCGGGCTCAGAAGTCCGCATTCGTGTCCGATCCGGGTCTACAACGATGCGCATCGAGGTCGAGGATTCGGGTGCCGGGATTCCGGAAGCATTCAAAACTCATATTTTCGAGAAGTTTGCGCAGGCCGATGCTTCGGCGACGCGTCGTTTTGAAGGAACCGGCCTTGGACTCAGCATCGCGCGCAAGCTCGTGGAGGCGATGGGAGGGAGCATATGGTTCAGTTCGGTAGTTGATAAGGGCACTGTGTTCTATGTCGAGCTATCTCGAATGGGCGCAGCGCCCGCAATGCTCCGAGCCGCTCAACTGACTGAGACCGCCGCCCATAAAGTACTGCTGAACTTGGCAAGTTCAACTGAAGACAGCGCGAGCGCCATTCCCAAACTATTGTACGTGGAAGACGACGAAGATTTGATCAGCGTCATCCGCGCGGCACTCGCCGGCAGAGTCGAGGTCGTGCCGGCGCAAAACCTGCGGGACGCAGAACGGCTGCTCGGCGAAACGGAATTTGGACTGGTTATTTTGGATCAATGGTTGCCGGACGGAAGCGGAATTTCTCTGGTGGATCTCATAGCCGGATATGCCGGGCAACTCGTGCCAATCATCGTTCTGTCCGCCGCCGACGTACCGCATGAGGTATATGGGAAAGTCGCCGCCGTGCTGATAAAGTCGCAGGTTTCCGCGGCGCAAGTGGCGACCACGATCTTGTCTTATTTGACCCCGACGGGCGCTTGAAACATCGCGGCGCTTTGAGGCTCAGTCTGCCAGGCAGCCTCCACTTCTTGTGCGAGTTGTTTGCTGAATTCCGACAATTGCCGCAACCCTGCCGGGTCACATGCGGAATTGTGTACTTCGGCATTTACCGCCAATTCCTCGACGATGCGCGCCATCGTTCCGCCCGCTTCGCTGATCTTTGGAAAACCGAACATGGCTCCGGCACCATGGAGGGAGTGGGAGATGCGCTCGATCTCCCTGAATACCGACCGGTCGCCGTTTTGTGCTCGCTCAATCCTGTTTGCCAGATTGATGACATCGGCCCACGCACGCTGCAGGAAATTAACTGTCAGAGAATCTATTTGTGCTTGGGCATTGGACTGCCCGCTGCCCGCAATGGTGCCTTGTCGGATCGCGCCGTCTTTGTCCCACAGTGCCAACAACTCGCTGTAAAGGTTCAAAGGATCGAATGGTTTGACGATCACACCGATCGCGCCCAATTGAAGGAATTGCGAGATCTCTGCCGGCAAGACTTTGGCAGTCATGAAGACAACGGGAATATCCGCCAGCAATATGGTCTCGCGCATGCGCTTCAAGGTGGAAGGACCGTCAAGGCCGGGCATCATCACATCCATTAGCACCAGGTCTGGCCTGAACTCATGGGCGAGATCGATCGCCCGTTTGCCTGAGTCGGCGGTCTGTACTTGTAGACCCGGAACTAAACGAAGCGTCGCTTGGACGACGCTGCAAATATCCGCGTCATCGTCGACATACAGAACTGATTGAAAGTCGCGCGTTGACATCTACCAGCCAACGAGTGGCCGCCTCCTCGGATTGCACGCGGAACTCACTTTTTAGGCGTCGCCATACAGCCGCGGCGTAGCCATAACCTCGTAAGAGCTCATAGTGAACCTTTTCGAAAATGCGGCGCTGCGATAAATGCGCTGCAGGTCACCGGCTGCATTCGCAACGCGGGCGCTGGATGGGATGGCGCGGTTGCCCCACGCCTTACCGAGCGCGACTTGGACCTGTTCCGCCGCCATCGGCCGTCCGAGCAAGTACCCTTGGGCCTGCGGGCAGCCCAGGTCCGTCAACATCCGCAGTTGCTCTTCGGTTTCCACGCCCTCCGCTATGACTTCCATATCCAATTCCGCCCCCAGCGAGACGATTAATCGCATGACTGCGGCACCCTTCCTGTCCAGTGTCATCCGATGAATGAGGGATCTGTCGAGCTTCAGACGATCCACAGGCAGTCTGGAGAGCGAGCTTAAGCTCGAGTAACCGGTTCCGAAATCATCCATCGCAACTCGAACGCCGAGCTGCTTCCACGCCTTGATACAGTCGATGCTGAGCGCGGGATTGGCCATGAGGGCACTTTCGGTGATTTCCAGTTCGAGCAGTTTCGCCGGGAAACCCGTTTGCTCGAGTGTTCGCTCAATGACGCCGCAAAACGCGTCATCAATTTGAAGTGCCGACACATTGACCGACAAGGTCGTCTGCTGAGCGGGGCGGCTGCACCAAGCGCCTGCTGTGTCGCAGGCGGATTGGAGCACCCATTCTCCGAGGCTGCGAATTAGGCCGGACCGTTCTGCGAGGGGGATAAAGACCGATGGCGCGACGACCTCACCGGTTGATCGAACCCACCGGGTGAGTGCCTCCACGCCGCAACTCCGGCCGCTGCGTAGGTCGAATTGCGGCTGATATACCACGCGTAGCTTGCGCAACCGTAACGCCTCGGCGAGATCCAGCTCGAGTGGAAACGGGCGATCCGTCAATTGCTGCGCATCGCTGCGGTCGGGGTTGAAATCGAGGTCGCGTTCCGCGACGAGATGTCTGACTGGTTCGTCCATAACCTACTCCCTCTGGTACTCGACGACGACAGCTTAACCACAGGCGCGCAGGGCTGATGTAGGGCAAAACAATACACATCGCTTTGACCGGCACAGCGGCGCGAATCTGCGGAGGCTGTCACACCGGCGGCAGCTCGTATTGGAGAGCAAATCGAATCAAGGCAGACCGATTGGCGACACCCAGCTTCACCATGATTCGCCCCCGGTACGTGTCGACGGTCTTGCGGGACAATGACAGATGCTGCGCAATATCCGAACTCGTGGATCCTGCGACTATAAGCTGCACGACCTCGCGCTCACGGCTGCTCAAGCACTCAAATGGACTCCTGGGGATCGGCATGCTGAGCGCGCCATCGACGAACAAAGCGGTGATCGCTGGGCTCACGTATTGTTTGCCGGCGGTCACCATTTGTACGGCGCGCAGCAGTTCCGAGGCCGCCTCCGTTTTTTGAACAAAGCCAAGCGCGCCTGCACGCAGTGCGCGACTCACCTGTTCAGATGTGTGGCACGCCGAAAGGGCAATAATACGGGTGCGGGGAAATTCCGAGACAATGCGCCGCGTGGCTTCGATACCGTTGAGGTCAGGCAACATGAGATCCATGATGATCAGGTCGGGTCTCAGACGCTGCGTTACGCTCACCGCCTCCTCACCGCTCCCCGCAAATCCCACGACTCTCATGCCAGGCTCGCGCTCGATCAGGACGGCCAAACCGTCACGGACAATACTGTGGTCATCGACGATCACAATTCGGACCAGCGCTGCCGGCGTCTCAATGCTCATACAATTTGTCTCTTCCTTGATGACACGCTCGGCAGTATGCGCCTACGACGCCCAATCTGCGTCGACCCAAATCGGCAACGATTCGGAATGGTGCGTTGCGGTTCGCGCGGCCAGGGCGCACTTTGTCCTGCAAATGTCGAGGCTTGCAGCCAAGTTTGTGGCTTGCATGAACAGTGTCATTCCAGGGTGCGCGAGCGTACATACGCACTGCATGGTTTGACCTAAAATGCGCCGTGCTATATGAATTTCTCGCAAGTAACCGCACCACACTGATCGATCGGTGTCGGACCATGGTTGCCAGTCGCTCGGGACTGAGACTACCGCATCCCGAGTTTCCTCACGGGATACCCACCTTTATCGATCAAATTATCAAGACGTTAAAGATCGAGAATGCCCCCCAAGCCCTGCCCGAGCCGGGCGGCGATGCCGGCGATTCCGATTCTCGGGTGGTCCAGAGCGCGACCCTGCATGGGCGCGACCTGCACAGAGAGGGTTTTACGATCGAGCAGGTCATTCGAGATTATGGCGATGTCTGCCAGGCAGTCACGAGCTTGGCCGCGGAGACTGGAGTGCCCATCTCACCTGGGGAGTTCCACACGTTTAATCGCTTGCTGGACGACGCGATGGCCGCGGCCGCTACCGAGTATTCCGAAGGGAAAAAAGGCGCCGAATCCATTGAAGCGAGTTTTCTCGAGACAGACGGCTTCGAACGCGGGATTGGCGACCAGGATCATATGGAAGTCGCGCTG
>Ga0193753_10000976_pt1 | contig 25612 bp, 19 predicted proteins | sample H1c2metaG_FD_144925 | JGI IMG/M metagenome (GOLD analysis project Ga0193753, IMG submission 144925) | Soil microbial communities from a riparian zone of the East river system, Colorado, United States - H1c2 | ecosystem: Environmental > Terrestrial > Soil > Riparian zone | place: USA: East... | reverse complement strand
TAGTGAAAATGCGAGGCGAACACGCGCCCGCCTGCACTCGCGTAGTCGTGCAACGCTTGTTGATTCATGCCCTTCGTCTCTGCGCCTTCGCAGGACAAGAGCAGGATGTCGTACTTCATCAGTTCAGCTTTCGAGGTCCACAGGGCAGCCGCACTCGAAGGCGCCGCCGGCAGCGTGTTCGGCGCGGCGCGCATGACGCCGGTGTTGCCCGGCGCGCCTTGAAAGATGTGGATGCGATTGTCGCCGGTTGGGCCGCCGCCGTACTCCGCCGGATCGACACCGACACGCCGCAGCAAACACTCGAGCGTGTCTGCCGAGCCGGTCGAGATCGCGATGCTCGGGATGTCGCCCTGCATCCGGTTGCTCGGCAAGCGCAACATCTTGTCCGGAAGCGCCGTGTCCGCGCACATCGCAACCGAAGGAATCGTGAACTGCCTTCGCCACTTGCCGATCTGAATCACGAGCGGAATGTCAGTTCCGTCCGGCACTTTCTCGAGCTTGAACTCGCCAGCCGCGTTCGTGAGCGTCGAGACCACGGGCTTGCCGGAGTACAACTTCTCGCATTCGCAACTCGCACCGGCCGGCATCGGGTCGACCGGCGCGTTCGGAACGAACACCGCCACGTTGTAGAGCGGGTTTTTGCCGGCGGGGTCGTAGACTTTGCCGCTGATCGTAGTCGAGCCTGTCGCACATTCGTGCTGCTGGCACTGCAGGTTGCGGCAGCCGAGCGGCGGCGGGAGCATTTCGCCGCCGCCGCCAGCCGGCTGACCCGCGATTAGATCCGGATTGTCGCCGAAATCTGGAAGCGTGCTGCCGCCTGTACCCGACGCGCCGCGACCGGATTGCGGCGCGCTCGCGCCTGCGCCAGCGCCGGCACCGACGCCCGAAGCGCCCTGCCCGGCGCGGCCGACGCCGCCCTCTTCGGTGCCGCTGTTGCAGGCAGCGCACAAGAACAGAATCGCCCAGCGACACGTTTTGGAACGGGAACGCTCGTCTGCCGACATCGTCACACTCCTGCGAGGTACTGCGAGCACGAGAGTCGCGATCGACCCTCGGTCGTGTGTCGCTCCTAGCTGCAGATCAATTCAAGGTGCGATCGCGATCTCGAACGCATCCGGCGTCGATTCGAGCAACGACTCGCAAAGCCTGCAGCTAGTAGCGGCAGAATGCCTCTGGCACCGACTAAGGCGCTGCGCGACACCCGCGCCGACTGCGCCGCCTGGCCCACACTTGCAGCCATGAGCTGCAGCCATCCGCTCAGCGCAGGACGTCGACTAGAAACTGGCCCGTGTACGAGCGCTTTACCTTCGCGACTTGCTCCGGCGTACCGGTCGCGATCAACTCGCCACCGCCGGCACCACCCTCTGGACCGAGATCGATCACGTGGTCCGCGCAGCGAATCACGTCGAGGTTGTGTTCGACGACGACGATCGTGTTCCCGGAATCGCACAGCTGCGTGAGCACCTCGAGCAACCGCCGCACGTCCTCGAAATGCAAACCGGTGGTCGGCTCGTCCAACACGTACAACGTCTTGCCGGTCTGCCGCTTCCCGAGCTCGCGACTCAGCTTCACCCGCTGCGCTTCACCGCCACTCATCGTCGGCGCCGCTTGCCCGAGCTTCAAATACCCGAGCCCGACTTCCGACAACGTCCGCAAGATCCGCAAGAGCTCGGTGTGCGCATGAAACAGTTGCACACACTCGTCGATGCTCATGTCGAGCACGTCCGCGATGTTTTTGCCGTGGTACTCGACCGAGAGCGTCTGACTGTTGTAACGCCGCCCGCCGCAGGTCTCGCACGGCACGTAGACGTCGGCCAAGAAATGCATCTCGACCTTCATGACGCCGTCGCCCTGACAACCTTCGCAGCGGCCACCCTTCACGTTGAACGAGAAGCGGCCGGCGTTGAACCCGCGCTGGCGTGCCAGTGGCAAACTCGCGAAGATCTCGCGAATCACGTCGAACGCTTTTGTGTACGTGCCCGGGTTCGACCGCGGCGTCCGCCCGATCGGCTTCTGATCGATCGCGATGATCTTGTCGATCGCATCGATACCTTCGATCTTCGTGTGTGCGCCGACCGGCCCGGTACTGCCGTGCAGCTCACGCGAAAGCGCAGGCAACAAGATCCCATTCACGAGTGAGCTCTTGCCCGCGCCGCTCACGCCCGTGACCGCGACGAACACGCCGAGCGGAATCTCGACGTCCACGTTCTTCAGGTTGTTCTCGGTCGCGCCCAGGATCTTGATCGCACCCTTCGGCTCGCGACGCGTCTTCGGCGTCTCGATCCTCCGCTTGCCCGATAGGTACTGCCCGGTGAGGCTCTCCGCCGATTGCCGCAACCCCATCGGGCTGCCGCTGAACATTACTTTGCCGCCGAGGCTCCCCGCGCCGGGACCGAAGTCCACCACGTGATCGGCCGCCTCGATCGTCGCCGCATCGTGCTCGACCACGATCACGCTGTTGCCGAGATCGCGCAGCTTCTGCAACGTCGCGATCAACCGCTCGTTGTCGCGCGCATGCAACCCGATGCTCGGCTCATCGAGCACGTACATCACGCCTGAAAGCTCACTGCCGAGCTGGCTGGCGAGCCGGATCCGCTGGGCTTCACCACCGCTCAACGTCGGCCCGGAACGACCGAGCGTCAGATACTCCAACCCGACATCGAGCAAGAACCGGAGCCGGCTCTCGATCTCGATCAACGCGCCTTCCGCGATCTTGCGCGCCTTGCCGGTGAGGCCGAGGTTTTCGAAGTGCTGATGCGCAGCGCGCACCGTCAGCGCCGTGACCTCTTGAATTGCCTTACCCGACAACTTCACCGCGCGACTCTCCGACCGCAATCGCTCGCCGTTGCACGCGTCGCACGGCCGCTCGCTCATGTAGCGCCGGTAATGATCGCGCATCGGCTCCGAGTTGGTCTCGAGGTAGCGCCGCGTCAGCATCGGCACGATGCCCTCGAAGCGGAAACCCCAGGTCGCACCGTTTTCGTCGTCGGCGTCGCCGCCCCAACGCACTTCGACCTTCTTCTCGCCGAGCCCGTGCAGAATCTGCTTCTGCTGGTTCTTCGTCAGGTCTTTCCAGGCCTTGTCGAGATCGACCTTCGTCGCGCGCGAGATCGCTTCAGCAATCCGGAACGTCCAACCTTCGCCGCGCTCCATCGCCGCGCGCCACGGCGCGATCGCACCTTCGCGGATCGACAGCGCGTGATCCGGCACGACGAGCACGGGATCGACATCCGTCCGCACACCGAGCCCGTGACACTCCGGGCACATCCCGAGCGGACTGTTGAACGAGAAGCTTTGCGGCGTGAGCTCGGGAAACGCGACGCCGCAACACGAGCGCGCCTCGCTCCACATGCCCTTCTTGCCGGCCTTCTTGTCCTCTTCGATCCGGACCTCGCCCTGCCCCTCTTTCAGCGCGAGCTCGACGCTCTCGGCGAGGCGCGGCTTGTCCTCGGTCCGCACCGTGATGCGATCGACCACCAACTCGATCGTGTGATTGACCTTTTTGTTGAGCGCGATCGGCTCATCGAGGCGCTTCAGTTCACCATCGATCCGCGCGCGCACGAACCCGCGCTTCACCGCACCCGCGAGCACGTCCTTGAACTCACCTTTGCGGTGCGTGACGAGCGGCGCGAGGATCAACGCCTTCGAGCCGTTCCAGTCCGCGAGCACCTCGTCGACGATCTCTTGCGCCGACTGCGACTTCACCGGCTTACCGCAGATGTGACAGTACTGCTGCCCAGCGCGGGCGTAGAGCACGCGCAGGTAGTCGTAGATCTCCGTGATCGTCCCGACCGTCGATCGCGGATTCGCGCTCGCACTCTTCTGCTCGATCGCGATCGTCGGCGACAACCCGCGGATCCGATCCACCGCCGGCCGCTCGAGTTGCCCCAAGAACTGCCGCGCGTACGCACTCAAGCTCTCGATGTAGCGGCGCTGGCCTTCCGCGTAGAGCGTGTCGAACGCGAGGCTCGACTTCCCGGAACCGCTCACACCCGTGAACACCACGAGGCTGTGCTTCGGAATGCGAAGGAGCGGCACGTCCAAGTTGTGAGTGCGCGCACCGATCACTTCGATGGTGTCGGGTTCGCGGTGGTCGGTCCGGGGCGCGGGTGCGGAGCGAGGCATAGAGCGTGGGCGTCCGTGTAGCACATGGCGCAACACCTGCACCAGTGTTCAGGTCGCCTTTCCAGGCCGAACAGTTTAACCACGAGTTTAGGGGCCGTCCCTGATGATCAGGACGCCGCGAAGCGCCTGCGGGCGGACTCAGGCGGTGGGCATCGCCCCGAACGCCGCCGTGTCCCGCTGGCAGCGGCCGAGCCGCTCGAGTTGTTCCTGAATCAGCGCGCGCAACTGCGACAGCGCGAAGGGCTTCTCGAGATGGCGGTGCGACATGTTCCGCAGAAAGTCGATCGTCTCGCCGCTGAACGCGCCGCCGCTCAAGAAGACCATCCGCAGCGCTTGATCGCCGTGAGTCAGTTGCAGCGCGTCGTGCAGCTCGATCCCAGTCATCCCGGACATGCTGACGTCACTCAAGATCACGTCGAAGCGATCGCCACGGCTGATCATCGCGAGCGCATCCTGGGCATCGTGCGCGACCGTGATTCGGTAGTCGCGCGCGAGCATGCGCGACAGCGTATTTCGCACCAGCGGCTCGTCGTCCACCACGAGCACGCGCGCCGCCGCACCGGTGAGCGGAGCTTCTGGAACGAGCGTGGAAGTGGCTTCGGGGGGCGCTGGCGGCAAGGTCACGAAGAACTGCGTGCCCTCCCCGACTTTGCTCTTCACTTCGATGTCGCCGCCGAGCGACGTCACGACGCCATGGCACACGGCCAGGCCGAGCCCCGTGCCGCGCCCGGGCTCCTTCGTCGTGAAGAACGGATCGAAGATGCGCTTGAGCACGTCAGGCGCCATTCCGCAGCCGTCGTCACGTACTTCGATCACGATCTGGCCGTCGTCGGTCACACCCGTGCGAATGTAGATCTCACCGATCGCGCCGCCCGCTGTGACCGCCTGCCCCGCGTTCACGAGCAAGTTCATGAACACTTGCCCGAGCCGCGTCTCGTTTGCGAGCACGGCCGGAATCGTATTGTAGGTGGTCGTCACGCGCACGCGCCCGAGCTGATGCGCGACCATGTCGAGTGATGAGCTGAGGAGGCGATTCACGTCGATTCGGCCGAACGGAACGGTCGCTGGGCGCGCGAACGAACGCAACTCCGAGACGATCTGGGTCACACGGTCGACGCCGATCTGCGCTTCCGCGAGCGCATGCAGGACGTCGTCGAGCCACGGCAAGCTCGCCAGCTGAGGCTCCGCGCGTTTCAGCTCCTTCAGCGCAAAATCCACGTTAGCGACGACAAACGAGAGCGGGTTGTTCAGCTCGTGCGCGACGCCGGCGGCGAGCGTTCCGAGCGACGCGAGTCGTTCGGCGAACTCCAATCGCCGCTCCAAGCGGCGCGACTCGCTGACGTCGCGAAACACGACGACGACGCCGAGCAACTTGCCGGCTTCGTCGAGAATTGGCGCGGCGCTGTCGGCGATGATCCGCTGCTCGCCGGCGCGCGCGACGATCGCACCGCGCACGTGCATCACCTTCCCCGCCCGCAACACTTGCGCGACGGGATCTTCGACGACTTCCTGCGTGGTCTCGTCGATGAGGCGCATGATCTCGCTCAGACGTTTGCCGCGCACCTCGCTCGTCTGAAACCCCGTCATGCTCTCCGCCATCGGGTTCATCAACGTGATGCAGCCCTCAGCGTCGGTCGAGATCACCGCATCGCCGATCGAGCGCAGCGTCGTCGCAAACCAGCGTTCGCGTTCGCGGTGCCGGCGCTCCATCTCGTGTTTGTAGATCGCGATCTCCACCGCAGTCCGCAACTCGTCGACCTTCACCGGCTTCAGCAAGTACGCGTGCGGCTCGGTGAGCTTCGCGCGCGCGACCGTCTGTTGATCGGCGTACGCCGTCAAATACACGACCGGCACGTCGAACTGGCTCTTCAAGATCTCCGCGGTCTCGATCCCGTCGCGCGCGCCTTTGATCCGAATGTCCATCAGCACGAGATCGGGGCAGCGCTCGGATGCGGCGCGAATCGCGTCGTCTGCAGTCGCGACCGTGATCGGCACTTCGTATCCCAGGTTCGTCAGCGTACGTTGCAAGTCCTTCGCGACGACTCGCTCGTCCTCCACTACCAACACATGCCGCGAATCGACGATTTGCATGAATCATTTCTCCGCGAACGAGATGCTGAAGCGAGTGCCTGCACCGGTCTCGATTTCGACTTCGGCTTCGAGTTGCTCCGCGAAGGTGAAGACGAGGTCGAGCCCGAGCGTGGACGCGTTGCGCGGATCGAGCCCGGGGGGCAACCCGATGCCGTCGTCTGCAACAGACAGCGTGAGGCGGCCGTCGGCGGCGGTCAGTCGAACCTCCACCAAGCCGCTCGGCGAGCCGACGAACGCGTGTTTGAGCGCGTTACTGACCAGCTCGTTCAGCATCAGCCCCAACGGGATCGCCGCGTCGACACCGATGTGCACATCACCCATGTCGAGCGAAAGCTTGATGCCGTTTGCGGCGGCCGAGTGCGTTTGCGCCAACTCGGCGACGAGTGCTTCGGCGTATTCGCCGAACGCGATGTGCGAGAGCTTCTCCGAGCGATAGAGCTTTTCGTGCACGAGCGCGATCGCTTGCACGCGGTTTTGACTCTCGAGCAATCGCTGCCGAATGCCGGGGTCGAGCAGCTGCATCGCTTGCAAGCTGAGTAAGCTGGAGATGACTTGAAGGTTGTTTTTGACGCGGTGATGAACTTCCTTCAGCAGCACGTCTTTTTCGAGCAGCGACGCGCGTAGCTCGCGCTCCGCCGCTTTGAACGCTGTCGTATCGAACAGCGACAGTACGACGCGCTTCCAGGTTTCTTCCGACCCCGGCATCAAGCTGAGCCGCACGTCGATCTCGCGCCGCTCACCATTCAGCGTGCGTGTCCAAGTCTCAGCGGCAAACTTGCGACCTTGTCCCAACCACAAGAAACACAGGCCCTCGAGCAATACGGCGTAGCCTTCGGGCTCGAACACGGGGCGAAGGCTTTTCAATAGTTCAGCGCGTGAGTCGGCGCGAAACAGCGCGAGCGCTGCCTCGTTCACGTTCAAGATACGCGCGTTCTCCGCCGCAAACTGGGCGAGCTCGGGGCACGCGCGCAAGTGTGCGACGACGTCGATGCCTTGCTGTGCGAATCCGTCCAAGTCGCTGCGGACCAGGGAGAAGTCAGTTTCCCAAAGTGCGATCGGCGAGTCGTTGAACAAGTGGCGATAGCGCGCCTCGTTTTCGAGGAGCGCCACGTCTACCGCGTGCCGTGCGGTGATGTCTTGCATCACGACGACGGTGGCAGGCGCGCCTTCGAACTCGAGAGGAAACCCCGTTCCTTCGAGGTACGCGATGCTGCCGTCGCGGCGTAACGACCGCACTTCGGCCGGCGCGCTCGGCTTGCCATGCCCGAGGCGGCGCATGCGCTCGACCACCTCGTTGCGTGCAGCTGGGTCGACCGTTTCGAGCACCGGCCGGCCGAGCAACTCCTCGGCACGCTCGTAGCCGAGTGCACTCAAAAACGCGTTGTTTACGTAGACGAACTTCCCTTGCTGGTGGACGAAGATGCCGACCGGCGCCCGTTCGACGAGCGCCCGAAACTCGCGCGGTGCATCCGCTGCGATCTGCTGCAGGTCGCGGGCGAGCTCGTTCATCACGAGCAGCGCGCCCAGCACGCGTCCGCCGCCTGGCGCGAGCACGGGTTGCGCTCGATACCGCACCACGCGTTCACTTCCATCCGGCGAGACGATGCGCGCGCGGCCTCGCTGGACGCGGCCGTCCGCGAGCACGGGAGCAGTCGGCTCGGCGAGCGTGTCGCGCGTGCTCGGCTCCAACAATCGCAGTGCGTCCGACACCGCGACACCGCGCAGCTCGTCCGCCGATTTTCCGAGCCAACCCGCGACGATGGGATTCAGCTCGAGGATCGTCCCGCCGGGCTCGACAGCGATGACCGCGTCTTCGATCGCGTCCAGCGCCGACTCGATCCACCGCTCACCATCGCGCCAGCGAGCTTCGGCCTTGCGCTTGTGCAGCGAGATCTCGATCGCGCTGCGCAGCTCGGCCGGGCGAACCGGCTTTTGCAGATACCCGGACGGCTCGGTCGCGGTCGCGCGCGCGATCGTTTCGGGATCCGCATTTGCAGTCAGGTACACGACCACACTCGCAAAGCGATCCCGCAACATGCGCGCGGTCGCGATGCCGTCGAGCTCCCCTTTGATCCTTATGTCCATCAGCACGACGGCAGGACACTTCTCCGCAGCACGTGCCAACGCTTCTTCGCAACTCGCTGCGATTGCGAATGCGTCGTAGCCAAAACCGAGCAATGTACGTTGCAGATCGCGCGCGACGATCCGTTCGTCTTCCACGATCAGTACCGGCGCCCCGCTGTCAGCCATCGGTCCCGTAAGCTCCCCTGTGTTACCAAAACTCGTGAAGCGGTGCGATGTACGCACTCGATCACGGATGTATGGATCGGTGGTGATCTTCTTAGATCTGCGTCCGTCGCAGCAGATCGGATGTGTCTTCAAACACTATAACAGCGCGTCGTCATTCTTGTTCTTATGCCAGTAGCCGGTTATCCAATGGTGTATGGCCAATTCTGTCTCGGATTCGGATCCAGCACATTTGCGCAGCCAGGTTTCGTTCTTTCGAAACAAGCAAGGCGATGGCGCAAACGTGCAGAAGCCGATCCTGGTGATGGAAGAAGTCTACAAGTACTTTCGTCGCGATGTACCGACATTGCGAAACATCAACTTGGTGATCGAGCGCGGCGAGTTCGTATTCGTGACCGGGCCCTCCGGCTCGGGTAAGAGCACACTCTTACAACTGATCTACCGACAGCACACTGTCGACACAGGTCGCATTCTATTCAGCGGCCGAGATGTGTCACGTCTGACAGAACATTCGATCCCCTTCTTGCGCCGTAACCTCGGGATCGTGTTCCAAGACTTCAAGGTCGTTCCGCACTGGACCGTCTACGAGAACACCGCGATCTCACTCGAGATCCTCGGCACGAGCCCGCGGCTGGTGCGAACGCGCGTCGCGACCACGCTCGAGCGCGTCGGCTTGGCCGGCCGTGGCAATGAACGCACCGAGAACCTCTCGGGTGGCGAACAACAACGCGTCGCGATCGCACGCGCGATCGTGACCGAACCGGCGCTGCTCCTCGCGGACGAGCCGACAGGTAACCTCGATCCACAGCTCGCGATCGACATCCTCACGTTGTTCGAAGAGATCCACGCCGCCGGCACGACCGTCGTGTTTGCGACACACGACCACTCGCTGCTCCAGAGCGCACCGCACCGGCTCGTCGTGCTCGACGAAGGCCGCGTGATCGAAGCCAGCCACGGTTTGCGTGCCTGGGCCGCACGGAGTCAGCCGACGCGAACGGCTGCAGGGAGTTGAGAATGGGCATCAGGGTGGTGTTCTCCCGAGCCAAGCGCGGTTTTCGCGACGATTTCTCGCTTCACATCGTCGCGATCGCGAGCTTGGTCGTGGCGTTTCTCTGCCTCGGCACCGCGCTGCTCAGCGTCGAGAACCTGACTCGAATCGCTGATCGCTGGGGCCAGAGCCAGCACCTGACGATCTACCTTCACGACGAAGCGAAGGAAGGCGACGTCTCGCAACTACGGCTCGTCCTCGAGAGCCTGCCCGAGATTCGCCGCGTCGATCACATCACCTCGCAAGCGGCGCGCAAGCTGTTTGCCGAGCAGACGCACATGACCGACGGCATGGCGGATTTACCGGCCGACGCGTTTCCCGCGTCGCTCGAGGTCGAGCTGAAGCCCGAGGCTGAACAAGGCCGCATCGACAAAATCAGCGAGCGCTTGCGGCGCTTCTCCTCGGTCGAAGACCTCGAAAACTATCGTTCGTTCCTCGGCCAGTTTCGCGGACTGCTCGATACCGGACGATCGGCGGCACTGCTCTTGTCGCTGCTGGTCATCGTGTGCGTCGTCGCGGTCATCGGCAACACGATCCGGCTCGCGGTCGCGGGTCGCCGCCGGGAGATCGAAGTCCTCAAGCTGTGCGGCGCGACCGACTCGTTCGTGCGTAGCCCGTTCGTGCTCGAAGGCGTGATTCAAGCCGTGAGCGCTGCCGTGATCGCAGTCGTGCTGCTGCTCGTCGGCTACCTCGTCGCACACCAACACGTCGAAGCCGCGATTAGCTCGTTCACCGGTGTGGGCATGGTGTTTCTTTCACCCTGGACCGTCGCGACGATCATCGTCGCGGCCGGTGTCGTGGGCGCGGTCGGTAGCGCGTGGTCGCTCCGCCGTTATCTGCAGGTCTGATCATGATCGCTCACTCCCGCATCGCTGCTTGGTTTTCGGTGACCCTCCTCGGCGGGCTGATCGCGCAGCCTTCCGCGCACGGGGAGAGTCGCGCGCTACGCGGCATCGCGGCGGATGTCGCGGCCGGACGCTTGCTCGACGACTCCGAGACGCAAGACACGCGCAACGACGAAGCCGACGCCGAGCTCGCCACGCTCGCGACGCAGCAGCAGCAAGCATCCCAAACGCTGAAGACGCGGGTGCGAGCGCTCTATCGGATCACGCGGGCGGGCATGGCGCCGGTCGCAGGTGGGTTCGATGCGGTCAGGCTTCATGTCGCGCGGATTCGCCGCATGACGCTACTCGTGAAGAGCGACCTGCACACGCTGCAAGCGCTCGAGACGCGAACGAAGAGCATCAAGACGCGCATGCTGAAGCAAGCGACTGCGCGCGCGAGGTCTGCGGCGGAGCTACTCGCACCGCACCCGATGACCATGACCGGGCGGGTTGCGGCGAGCGCGGCGCGCCCCGGCGGTGAAGAGGCGATGCCTTCGCCGAGCGGCGGATTTTATGGACTGCGTTTGTCGGACACGACGGACAGCACCGGCTTCGGATCGAAACAAGGCCGGCTCGCGACGCCGGTCGCGGGCGAGTTCCGGGTCGTCGATGCGCGCCGCTCCGAGAGCGACGGCAGCGGGATCGAGTTTCAAGCACCCGCTGGCACGTCCGTGCGTGCGGTCGCAGCCGGTCGCGTCGCGTTTTCGGACCGGTACGGCAGCTACGGGCGGCTGGTCATCCTCGATCACGGCGACGGCTACTACACCGCGTACGGCGGGCTCGGCAGCGTCGAAGTGCGCGTGGGCGACGAGCTCTCCGGATTCGCGCGGATGGGCTCGATTGCAGCTGCGAGCGGCGGCGGTTCAGCGCTCTACTTCGAGGTCCGCAAGGGCACGAAAACGATGCCACCGCGGCAGTGGCTCGGGCTCTGAGCGCCCGGCTGATCCTACGCCATCGCTATGGCGCAGTGATGTCGATCTCGAACGTGTAGAACCCAGTGTTCGTGCCGCCAAAACCGTCGACGATGAAGTAGTACACGCCGCTGGGCAAAAAGTCGTCGAGCACCGCAGTCGTCGTTCCCGGCGGCGGGTCGTTGCACTTATCGGACGGGACGCCCATGCAGACGTCCGCGGTCGTGCGTTGATCGGTGATGCGGTGGAGCACGGCATCGAAGCCCGAGTCCAGCCGTGCCGTGACGTGCCTTCGATCATTCAGCTGTAGCTTGAATACCGCATCGTTCGAGGCGACGTTGACGCCGCACGCATCGGAATAGTTGGGGAGCAACGTGCGCGTGTCGCCGGTGTACGTACCTCCGCTGCCGAAGATCTCGAACGCGGTCGCACACGTGTCGTTGCCCGTCACCGGAGTCGTCGGCGTCGGCTCGAACGTCGTGACTTGCAGCGTGACCGATTGCGCGTCCGGCGAATCGACGATCACGAAGTAGTCACCAGGATCGACGTTGTGCACGCGCAACTCGAGCGGCGCTGCCCTGCTGCAGGCGCGCTCGGTGCCGACGTCGCCGCAGGTCTTCTGCAGCGCCGCGAACACCGTGTCGTTCTCAGCGTCGGCGTTGATCAAGACGTCGCGCGGCACGTCGAGGTGCAGCGAGAAGACCGCATCGGGCCCGCTGCTCTCGCAGCTGCTGCGAACCTCCGCCTGTTTGTCACCGATCGAAACGAGCACCGGCGTCCCGATCGTGAGCGGAATCGGCAACTGACAACTGTCGCCCGGCGGCATTGGCGTCGGATCCAAAAACGCGACTTCGAGCGCGTAGCTCAGCTCGCGCGACGACGGCCCTTCGAGCACGATCACGTACGAGCCCGGCGGCAGCTGATGCAAGCGCGTCAGCGCGGGTTCGGCCGATCGGCAGCCGCGAACCATGCTCGTGTCGTCGCACGTATCGCGCACTCCGATCGTCAGCATGCCGCTCTCGTCGCTCACTGCCGAGATCTCGACGTCGCTCTCTTTGTCGAGCGTGAACTTGTAATACACGTCGGGCTGCTTCTTCGTGCCGCACACACTCATCGTCTCGTCGCCGACGTCCACGAAGTCGCCCTCGAAACGCCCGCCATTGCTCACGTCGATCGCGTCTTCGCACAGCGCGTTGGTAGGCGCAGGAGTCGCCGCCGAGACCTCGAGCGACAGCCACACCGATGCAGCTTGCGAGCTGCTCGCGATCACGAAGTAGCGACCGGCTGGCAACGCGCGCTGGCGCAAGTCCGCAGGGAAGCTCTTCGCGCACTTCACTTCGGTCGACATCGCGCCGCACTGCCGTTGCAGCGTCAGCGTTGCGATCTCGTCCTCGCCGTTGAGCTGGATGCCGCGCGCTACGAGCTTGATGTCGCTCGGCTCTGCGATCTCGAACGTGAACACTGCGTCCTGCCCGGGGGCCCGCGTCATCCCGTCCTCATCGACGTAGCAGCTCGAAGAGTAGTCCGCGACTGCGCCGAGCAGCGAGACTTCGAACGTGCCGCCTCCGCTAATGTCGAGCGCGTCATTGCACGTGTCGTGTGCGGGCTGACCGCAGGTCGTCTCGTCGACTTGATTGTCGCAGTCGTTGTCGATGGCGTCGCCGCAGATCTCCGCGCGCTGCGAGCCGCGCGTTTCGTCGAAGTCGTCGCAATCGGTGCCGCCGGGGCAGTGCAGATCGGCCTCGCCGTCGTGATCGAAGTCGCGCGGATCGTGGAGACACGACTTCCGCGCGTCGCTGCACGAGTCGATCGTGCAAGGATCCATGTCATCGCAGGTGGGCACGACTCCAGGGATGCAACCCTTGAACGCGTCACAGACCTCGACCCCGTTGCAGAACACGTCGTCCGAGCAGCGCGTGTAGTCAGTGGTGGACGAACAGTACCCCTGCGACAAGCAGATATCGCGCGTACAGTCGACTCCGTCGTCGCAGTCGGAGTCGGACGAGCACGCGATCGACCCGTCGGGAATATCGACGCCGGCGTCATCCGCATTTAGATCGACCGGACGCTTCGGGAGCGGACCGAGCACGATGATGCTGGGAGCATCACTACACGCGCCTGCCGCACCGATGAGCGACAAAGCAACGACCGAGACCAGCGTCAGGCGCAACACCGGGCCATTATTGCAAGGGTGGCAGGTTTTGCCACCGCCGCGCGCAACGTACACTCCAAGGTCGGTGCCGCAGTGGGGGCACCCGACTCGAAAATGGACAACGCGCCCTCTCCACTGCCCGTTCCGCTCGAGCGCTTACCCGCGTCGATTCAACGCTTCTGCAACCCGTCAGGACCCGCACCAGCGCGCCTGATGGCGGCGAGAGGCCTCGTCCCAGTCAAGGGCAACGATCAGGTCATGCTGCTCGCTCAGCTCGCTTGCGACAACGACGAGCCGGTGCGCACTGCGGCTCTCGAGTCACTCACGAAGTTGCCCGAAAGCGTGCTCCAGTCGGCGTGTGACGCGCCGATCCTGCCCGAAGTTCTGCACTTTCTGGGCCGCACGCTCAGAAACGAGGAACAGCTCGGACGTTTGGTGGCGAATCCGGCAAGTCACGACGCGACGGTCGAAGAAGTTGCGCGGATGTGCAGTGAGCGGATCTCGGAGCGGATCGCGGTCAACGAGCAGCGCCTGCTGCGCGCACCGCTGATCATCGAAGCCCTGTACAAAAATCGCAACACGCGGATGTCGACGGCCGATCGCTTGATCGAGCTCGCCGCTCGCAACGGCGTGACGCTCGACGGCATTCCGCACTTCGCTGCCGCGGTCGAAGCGGTCCAGGGTCAGTTGATACCCGAGCCGAGCGACGAGCCGCTGCCGCAGGACGCAGTCTTCGCCCAAACGCTGCTCGACGACAAAGACGAAAATGCGTTCAAAGAAGACAAGGCGGCTGGGACGGAGGAGGTCAAACAGGAGTACAAGCCGCTCAGCATGCAGATCATCGACATGACGAAGTCGGAGAAGCTGCGGTTGGCGCTCGTCGGGAACATGGCGGCGCGCGCGATTCTCGTGCGCGACCACAATCGCCAAATCGCGATGGCTGCGGTGAACTCGCCTCAGATGACGGTCGGCGAAGCGGCCGACATCGCGCGCAGCAAAGAAGTGAGCGAAGAGATCTTGCGCTACATCGGCAACAAGAAAGAGTGGATCAAGAACGGCGAAGTGAAGCACAACCTGTGCTTCAACTCGAAGACGCCGGTCGGGATCTCGATGCGTTTCATTTCGCATCTGCGCATGGAAGAGCTCAAGGCCCTCGGAAAAAACCGCAACGTGCCACAACAGCTGAAGTCGATGGCGAATCAGTGGGTGACGCGCAAAGAAAAGAAGGAAGGCTGAGAGATGTCGCTGTTGGGCAAGCTATTCGGAAAGCGCACGCTGGAGCAGGAACGCGCGCACGCGGACGAGCTGTTTACGGCCGGTGAGTTCGGTCCAGCCAAGCTCTCGTACGAGCGCGCGCAGGATCTCGCGCGCGAGTTGCCCGAAGTGAAAGCGGCGCTCGGCCAGAAGATCGACGAGTGCCGCGATTCGATCGCGAAGAAGCGGCTCGCCGAGGCGGAGACGCTGATCGAGCAAGGGAACCTCGTCTTCGCGCGCGAAGAGTTGCAAGGCGCGATGGAAACCGCTGCGAGCCGCGAGCTGATTCTGCAGGCCGAGCAGCGGATCGAGAGCCTCGAACGCAAACAACGCGTGATCGAGCGGACGGCCGAGTCCGCCGAAACGACCGACGAGGATCGCTTCGAAGTGATCTCGGGTGGCTTCGAGGACGACCAGTACAACGAGTACCAGGCTCACGGCGAACCGATGAAACGTGCGCTGCTCTCGCTGCACGACGGCAAGATCCCCGAAGCCCGTCTAGCTCTGGAAGCGCTGGCAGAAAAGGCGGATGGGCCGCGTTATCTGTGGTTCGAGATCGGTCGCGCGCGGCTCGCCGATGGCGCGACCGACGAAGGTGCCGAAGCGCTGACGAAGTTCCTCGCCACGTTGCACGCCGAAGAAGGTGGCGACGCCCGACTGATCGCACACATGGAGCTCGCGCAGCTCGTACATGCGCGCGGCGACTTCGACGGCGCGGTCGCGCACTACGAATCAGCGCTCGAAGCCTTGCCGGACGATCCGCGCCCGTACTTGGCGATGGCGAACTTCTTTCGCCGCGAGCAGCTGTTCGACGAAGCGATCGAGGTGCTGGAGGCCGCGCTCGAGTCGCGCGACGAGGCCGATCCCGACTTTCGATTGTGGCTGGAGCTCGGCCTCGCGTTGGCCGATGCCGGGCGCGACGAGCCTGCGATCGCGCAGCTCGAACGCGTGATCGACTACCTGACGCGGCGCAATCAGCGCGACTTGCCGGCCGAAGGGATGCTCCGGTTGGCCGGGTTGTACGAGAAGTCGGAGCGGCCTGCGCGCGCGCTCGACCTCTACACGTTGCTCGCCGATGGCAGCGATCGTCAGAACGCATTTTTGTACGAGCTCGAGGCCGCCCGCTTGATGCAGGCACTCGGTCTGTCGGCTGAAGCGCGCCGGATGTTGCAGCGCGCTCGCGAGGATGCACCGGCTGACGAGGCCGTGCGAAAGCGTGTCGAAGAGCTCGCCCAAACGCTCGAGACGGCAGTTCAGTCCGGTTCGTGATTCGAGCCGCAACTAGGCCAAACATCTAGCCAATTTGGAACAGATGCGAGCCGCTCTCAGCTTCGACTGAGGTGTGCTAATGTGAAGTCGTTCGCGATGCGTGGACCGGGAATCGCCTCGGCCGCGACCTCTGCGAGGAGCGACTCCAAGTGTCGAAGCATTCGGTTACGGCCGGTTCCCGGTTGACCGTTACATCCCTGCGCGCGATGGCTGCGCGCGGGCAACGCATCGTGATGTGCACGGCGTACGACGCGACGTTTGCGCGCATGCTCGAAGAAGGCGGAGCCGACATTCTGCTCGTCGGCGATTCGCTCGGCATGGTGGTGCAAGGTCTCGACACTACGCTGCCCGTCACGCTCGACGAGATGATCTATCACTCACGCGCGGTGTCTCGCGGCAGTAAGCGCGCGCACCTCGTCGGCGACATGCCGTTCATGAGTTATCAGGTCTCGCCCGAACAAGCGCTCACGAACGCGGCGCGGTTCCTCGCTGAAGGCAACATGCACGCGGTGAAGATCGAAGGCGGCGCCGATCTGGCACCGACCGTTCGCCGGCTCGTGCGCGCGGGCATTCCCGTGATGGGCCACGTCGGCCTCACGCCGCAGAGCGTGCACGCGATGGGCGGCTTCAAGGTTCAAGGCAAAGACGAAGAAGACGCGGATCGCATCGTCGAAGACGCACGCGCGATCGCAGATGCAGGTGCGTATTCGATCGTGCTCGAAGGTGTACCAGCCGGTCTCGCCGCGCGTATTCGCACGCAAGTGCCGATTCCGACGATCGGCATTGGTGCAGGCCCAGAGTGCGACGGTCAAGTGCTCGTCTGTTACGACATGCTCGGCCTCGCTCCGGATCGAGTGCCCAAGTTCGTGAAGATGTACGACAACTGGTATGCGCGCGGCGTGACCGCGATGCAGAGCTACGCCGAAGAAGTTCGGGCGGGCCTGTTCCCGACCGCCGCTCACAGCTTCGGAATGAGCGCCGCCCCTGCCCCCGCGCCTTTGTCTGCTGCATCTGAAGCACCGAACCCGGCGCTCGAAGCGAAGTCGAACGAATCCCACTGATGCCGCAAGTCATCGACAATCCGCGCGAGCTGTTTGCGGCCACGGAAGCACTCCGTGGCCGCGGACAACGTGTTGGCTTGGTTCCCACGATGGGCGCGCTGCACGACGGGCACATGTCGCTCGTAGCTGCAGCGCGTGCAGCTGGCGCTGGACCGGTGGTCGTCAGCATCTTCGTGAACCCGCTTCAGTTCGGGAAGAACGAAGATCTCGCGAAGTATCCGCGCACGTTCGCCGACGACCTCGCGCGGTGCGACAAACACGGCGTCGATCTGATCTACGCGCCCTCGCCCGACGCGATGTACCCGGCCGGCTTTCAAACCCACGTCGAAGTCGAGCAAGTGACGCAGCCGTTCGAAGGCGCATCTCGCCCGACGCACTTTCGCGGAGTCACGACCGTAGTCGCAAAGTTGTTCAATGCCACCGGGCCGTGTGTCGCCGCGTTCGGCCGCAAGGACTACCAACAGTGGCGCACGATCGAGCGGATGGTGCGCGACCTGGACATCCCGGTCGAAGTGCTCGGCTGTCCGATCGCGCGCGATGAAGACGGGCTCGCGATGTCGTCGCGCAATCGGTATTTGACGGCGAGCGAGCGCACGCGTGCACCGGCGATCTTTCTCGGCTTGCGCGCGGCAAGTCGCGCGTTTGCACGCGGAGAACGCAACCGCGCGCTGCTCGAGCAGCTCGCATTCGACCTGATCGGTGCTGCGTTCGACAACATCGACTACGCGACCTTGGCAGACGCCGACGAGCTCACCGACCCCGGCGCGATCGCCGGCGAAGCTTCGGTGATGCTGGTAGCAGCCCGCATCGGCGCGACGCGTTTGATCGACAACTGCCGGCTCGGGCAGGACTGTTTGTAGTCAGCCCTGCTTGTAGTCGGCCCTGCTTGTAGTCGGCCCTGCTTGTAGTCAACCCTTCGCGGGGGGACGCATGCTCTCGAGAACGTACTGCTTCGCAATCGCTGCGCTCGATTGCGCGATCAAGCGATCCGCGACCTTCAATCGGCGGCTGAGCTCGCGCGCGATGTTCAAGATGATGCGGGTGTACTGCGCGACGTCGCGCTCCTCGATCATCCGCTTCACGTCGGCTGCGGGTAGCCGCAACAGGGTGGTCGGCGCGAGCGCCCGCACGGTCGCCGAACGCGGCTGCTGCGTACCAAGCAGCGCCATCTCGCCGACCCAGTCACTCGGCCCAAGCAGTGCCACGCGAACGTCCGCGCTCGTGCTCCCGCCGTGGGACAAGACTTCCAGCTCACCACTGACGACGGCAAACATGCAATCGGCGGCCTCGCCCTCGCGCATGATGCACTCGCCGGGATTCGCCATCTCGGGCTTCAGCTCCCGGAGCAGGAGCTCGATCGTTGCGGAGTCGACGCCCTGAAACAGGCGGTTCAGCCGCAACTGGTCCACCGAGATGGTCGGGACTCGCGCGTTCGATTCAGTCATAAGCGCCCTCGGGAGCCGACTGTAGCACCCCAACCGGTGCCCGACCCTACTTCTTGAAAAGGCGGCGTGCCCGGCTCTTGCCCGCCATCCGGTTGACCCGACGGCGGTTCTTTGCCTTCAACTTCGCGCGGAAACGCGTGGAACGCTTACGGCTTTTGGAACGCGCGGAAGTGGCGGAATGCAGGTACATGACTCGGTCCTCGCAAAAGGTCCGCCTTCTTACCCGGACGAGCCCGCCATTGCAACACACCGACCCGCCGTCGCGCCCGCAGCGATGGTGCACCGCTCGTTGGTACGGCAATCGGTGTTTTTGACACACGCCGGGAAGCACACGCTGGGTGAGCTCGGATCGGCGTCGTCGTCCGTGCAGGCGTAGCCGGCAGCGCACTCCGCCGCACTCGTGCAGTTTCTGATGCAGAACGTCAGGTCGCTCGCGAACGCGACGCACTCGTTGCCCGCCCCGCAGATGCCGTCCGGCAAGCCCGGCGCATTGCAGTCGAGGATCGTGCACGTCCCCGTGGGGGCGCGAATGCGGGCGTCGGTTGCCGTGTACAGCAGGCACGAGCCGTGACCGTACGGCGAGTAGCACTCCGAATCGCTCGCGCAGGCTTTGCCGCCGTTGTTCGACTTCACGTCGTTGTAGACGCCGCCGACGCACACGCCGTCATCGGCACCAGAGCCGCCGTTCCAGTGGCAACGGTAGCCCTCGCGGCAACCGGCGCCGTGACCCCGCGCGCCGACTCGTAGGTCTTCGGGTTCGGAGCCCAGTTTGCAGCTGAGCAAGCACAGCGACGTGTCGCTGGTCGCACCGAGCCACGGGCGAAGAGGCTCACACACGGTTCCGGAGCCGTTGCACTCGCGACCTGCGACCTCGCAACCGGTCGTCGTGCAGTAGCCGCCGGGGAAGTCGAGCCCGCCGAGCGCACTCGGTCCGACGAGACACTCGTCGGTCGCGCTGCAATCGTCGATCCGCTCGCAGGCGTGGCCGGTCGCAACCTCGGCCGTACCGGGGTGAGCGCAGCGCGCGGTCTTCGGATCACAAACCGCTTTTGTGTCGGTGTCGTAGGCGAGCGTGTCGGGCGTGCCGTCGTTGTTGTTGTCCTTTACGAGGACACGACACTCGGGGTCCGAACGGCAACCTTCGATGCACGCGTGAAGCGCGAAGTCGCACGTATAGCCTGCGCGATCGCAGCCGCTCGCCGTCGCGGTTGGTTCACAGGCAGCGCGGCAACCCGCGTACGTGTCGTCGTTCAAGCTCTCGAGCACGCAACGGCCCTTCGCACCACAGCCTTGAACGGGTTGCGGCAAGCTCGAATCGCACGCGGCCATCGAGTCGTAAGGCGCGAGCGGCTTCGGCGAACACGAACCACCGGGGAACAATGCGCGATCGACCATCTCACCCGGCGCACCACTCACTGCAGTCGAGCCGGGGATCTCTTTGTCGCAGAACGTGTCGTCCGGACAGTCTGCGTCCGACACACATGGACCGAACGCGGGCTTTGCTCCAGCGTCTGCGACCGCGCCGTCTTTCAGAACGCTCGCATCGCCGCTGACGGCTGCATCGGGGCCGGCATCGCCCTTCGGCTCATCGTCATCGCCGCAAGCGGTCACCAGCAACACGGCCAATGACAGCCTTGAGAACCCTGCCAGCAGGGCCAGCCGCCGCCCATTCGAAAGCCCCGACCAAAGCGATGTGTTCAATGCCTCTCCCTGAACCAGTCGGACAAGACTTCGGCCAACGCCATGTCGCCTCGAATCATCAACCGACCCGAACGATACGCGTCCACACCATCGAGACAACCCGTGACCAAACGCAAAAAGTCGGCGAGCTCGAGTGTGAGCACTACAGCCGGATCGATCTGCGCACCGCGGCTGAGTGTGCACTCGCCGTCGGCCACTTCCATTTCGTAGGTCACGAGCTCGCGCTCCGGCGTAGCAATCTGCCAGCGGATCACCGCCGACCGTCCACCTGCGCGCTCTGCTTGAAACGCTTCCTTCATTCCCCAGAACGCTTGTTCCAAGGTCGCGTTTGCACCGCCTACGCTGTGCACCCACGCAAGGATCTCGTCGTCAGTGCGACCGCGTAGAACCTGGTCCGTTTCGGCGTGCGCCATGCCGCTTGCGTGCTCCCAGGCCAGAGACTTAGGCAGGCTCGTCAACCGCTGTCAACCGTCGCTCAGGCGCTGGGAGCATTGGTTGCAACGCCTAGGGGCGTGGGGTAGTGGAGTGGTCGAATGAGCTGCTCCGCCCTCACTCGCGGTATCAGGGTCGACGTCAGGAGTGAGTTCTTGCCACAGCACTCGAACGCAACCGGCAAGCGCTACGTCTTCTCGTACACGATCCAGATTTCGAACGAGTCGGGGCAAACGGTGCAACTGCGAAGCCGGCACTGGCATATCTTGCACGGCAACGGCCGGCGCGAAGAAGTGCGTGCTCCGGGTGTGGTCGGTGAACAACCGGTGCTGCGTCCCGGCGAAGGTTTCGAGTACTCGAGCGGCTGTGTGCTCTCCGCCCCCCACGGCACGATGCACGGAAGTTACGAGATGATGGGCGAGAACGGGTCGCGTTTCGAAGTCGAAATCCCAGCGTTCGCCCTAGCAGTCCCCCACACTCTTAACTGAGTCTGGCTATATCGCGACCAGCGCCGCATGGTGCGCGAGGCGCCTCGCGAGGCGCCGTCGGGCTCGAGGAGCGCGCGGAGCGTACGCTTGGGTACGTGAGCACGCACCGCAGGGCCCGGTGGCGGATCGCGCGGCGGATCGCGCGCCAGGCGGCACTGGTCGACTGGTCTGGACAAAGTTGGCCGGGGTGGCATGCTTCGCGCCTGCCCGCCGGCCGTGCAACGCCCACATTTCGTTGGTGCTGGGGCTCGGTGTTCGAGGACGCGACCTCGAGCACGGGGGAGCGGTGCCGATTCGCGCGGGCGCAGAGCGAGGTTCACGGATGGACGGTCAAAAGCAGCAGCTGAAAACACTCACGGGCGCTGAACGCCTCGTGAAGTGCATGGAGGCACAAGGGGTCGAATACATCTTCGGATTGTCCGGCGGTGCAGCGATGCCCATCTTCGACGCGCTCGTCGATTCGAAGATCAAACTGATCCTGACTCGCCACGAACAAGGCGCGACGCACATGGCCGACGGCTATGCGCGCGCCACCGGTAAACCGGGTGTCGTGCTCGTAACCTCGGGTCCCGGCGCGACGAACACCGTGACTGGTTTGCTGACAGCGCTGATGGACTCGGTTCCGATGATCGTACTGACCGGTCAGACGCCGACGTTCAATCTCGGCAAAGACGCCTTTCAGGAAGCAGACGTCACCGGCATTACGTATCCGGTCGTGAAGCACAGCTACTTGGTCACGGACGTGAACGACATTCCGCGCATCGTGCTCGAGTCGTTCTATCTCGCGACGTCGGGTCGGCCCGGCCCGATCCTGATCGACTTGCCGAAAGACGTGACCTCGGCGCCGTGCACCGCGCCCGATGCAGAGGTCGTGCGTATCCCCGGCTACAGTGTTCCGGGTCGCGCCACACCGGAAGCGCTCGAGAGTGCGCGCGCAATTATCGCGAATGCGAAGCGTCCTGTGCTGTACGTCGGACACGGTGCAGTGATCGCGGGTGCAGGCGAAGCGGTCACCGAGCTCGCAGAAAAACTTCAAGCGCCGGTCGTGAACACGTTGCTCGGCAAAGGCGCCGTCGACGAGACGCACTCGCTGCATCTCGGCATGCTCGGCATGCACGGCACCGCCTACGCGAACAAAGCCGTCCAGAACTGCGACATGATCATGGCGATCGGCGCACGCTGGGACGACCGCATCACCGGCCGCATTTCGGAGTTCTGTGTCGATGCGAAGCGCATCCACATCGACGTCGATGCCGCCGAGTTCAACAAGATCATCCAGAGCGACGTGCAGCTGCACGGCGATGCGCGTTTGGTCGTCGAAGACTTGTTGCCGCTGGTTGGCAAGCTCGACACGCAAGCCTGGCTGACCCAGTGCGCGGCGTGGCGGAAGGAGTTTCCGCTCAAGTACAGCACGCGCGGCACGAAGCTACGTGCGCAACACGTCCTCGATCGGTTGAATGATCTGACCGCAGGTAAAGCCCTGATCACGACCGACGTCGGGCAGCATCAGATGTGGGCGGCGCAGTTCCTTCGCACGAAGGAAAACCGCATGTGGCTCTCGTCCGGTGGCGCCGGCACGATGGGCTTCGGGTTTCCGGCTGCGATCGGCGCGCAGTTCGCGCGGCCGAAGACGCAGGTCTGGGCAATCGTGGGTGACGGCGGCTTTCAGATGACGCTGTCCGAGCTCGCGACCGCAGCGATCCACAAGCTGCCGGTCAAGGTGCTCATCATCAACAACAACTACCTCGGCATGGTTCGCCAGTGGCAGGAGTTGTTCTTCGACAATCGCTACAGCGGCGTCGACCTCGAAGGCAATCCCGACTTCGTGAAGCTCGCGCGTGCGTACGGCATCAAGGGCTTCTACATTCGGAAGCCGGACGAGATCACGCGCGTGCTCAAGAAGGCGATCGCGTACAACGATGGGCCGTGTGTGATCGAGGCGGTCGTGGTCCAAGAGGACAATGTGTTCCCGATGATCCCGGCCGGTGCGGCGTACCGCGAGATGATCACGGAGCCTCCGAAGAAGAAGCTCGCGAAACCCGAGGGCAGCACGTGAGCATGACGACGTTGACCGTGTCCGATAACGCAATCCACACCTTTTCGATCGTCACGAAGGATCTGCCTGGTGTGCTGGTCCGCATCGCGCTCGTATTCGCGCGGCGCGGCTACAACATCGAAAGCTTGGCGGTGAGTCCCGGCGCACGTCAGGGCTTTTCGCGCATGACGATCACGAGCCGCGGTTCGACGCAAAACGTCGAGCAGATTCAAAAGCAGCTCGCGAAGTTGATCGACGTCGTCTACGTCACGGACCACACCGATCACGCCCCGGTCGAGGCAGAGATTGCGCTCGTGAAGATCCGCAGCACGAGCGATCAGCGCGCCGAGTTCATGCGTATCGTCGAGAACTTCGAGACGCAGGTCGTGAATGAAGATAGCGACACCGTCATCCTGCGTCTGACTGGCAACTCGAACGAGCTCGACGAGTGCATCAGTGCGCTTGGGCCGTACGGCATCGAAGAGCTGACGCGTTCGGGGAAGATCGTGATGGATCCGGGCCCGTCGCAGGTGTCGAGCTTGTTGAGCGCCGGGACAGTCCTGAGCTGACGCCGCTCACGGCTGCGGCGCGAGCAACTCGAGGTTCACGAGCGCGCCCAACTCGCGCAGAGTCTTCTGGTAGTCATCCACCTTCAGGGTAGTCATCCCGAGCGCCCGAGCAGCCTTCAGGTTCGCACCGATGTCGTCTAGGAACGCGACCTCAGCCGGCCCAAGGCCGAACGCACCACACGCAAGCTCGTAAATCTTAGGATCCGGCTTCCGAAGTCCGACTTTCGCGGACTCGATGAACACATCGAATTCCGGCCGAAGGACGTCCATCTTATGGAACTGATCGTCCGACGCCCAGTTGTTCGTTAGTGCGCCCACCTTGAGCCCAGCGCTGCGGATGGTACGAATGGCAGTCAGCATCGCGGGCCGCAGTTGGGTGTTGTCCGCAATCTTGGTCATCAGCGCCTCGGCACTGATGCGGACTTGCCCGGCAGCGAGCTCGGCATCGAACGCCCCGAAGAATTCACGCATGGTCAGCTCCCCGCGCTCGAGCCTCGCCCACGCACCAGCATGTCCTGCGCCGACGATTGCTTTATTGAGCGTGTGGACGGGCAAACCAAGCTCTTGCTCGTACGCAGCGAAGACTGCAAGCGGCGAGTCGAGCACCACGCCCCCAAGATCGAACAACACGGCACGGATCATGCGGCTGTTCGTACCAAATAACACCGCTATCATCGAGGCCGAATGGGTCTAGCGAACCGACTCGTACGAGCGGCCGGGCTCGTTGTGCTCGCGTGCTGCGCGAGCACCCCCGAGGCTACACGTGACCGAGCGCAAAACGCTGCCGGCGCGAGCAGCACCTGCCCTCCCCGCACGCGTGCGGCTGCACTCCTGCCGGGTGTGAAGTCGGAAGAAGCAACACTCGCGTACTGGCTCAAGCGTTACTCGCAGGCCGAGCTCGATGCGGTGCTGATGGATGACGCCGCAATCGCGGCGTACAACCTGCGAGTCGGGCGCCGGCCAGGTCGCGACTCGTTCAGCCAGCGGGACTTGCGCGTGCCGCTCGATCCACTCGTGCTCGCAGCCGAAACGCGCGAGCGCCTCGGTTCGCTCCGCCCCGACCTGCTCGACGGAAAGCTGCTCGCGAGCGACAACCGCGCAGTCGCCGAAAAAGACCTCGCGGCGTTTTCAGAGCCCGCGACGCCATCGACCGCACCCGTGCTGCGCCTGGTGCTCGAGCCCAACACGATGCGTTGCGGCCCATACACCGGTGCGCTGTATCGGCCAGACGGCGGCGGCATCACGGCCTACGACAAGAACTCCTGCGGCTTGTTGCGCGCGCAAGAAGTCGTCGAGTTGCTCGGCAAGTCGGCAAACGGGATGTGGCTCGCGCGCACTCGGTTTGCATTCGGCTGGTTGCCGAGCGACACGAAGTTTTCGCCGGTGATCCCATCCGCACTGCGCGATGCGTACTTGCAAGGGCCACGCGCCGAGACGCGCGAAGCGCTGCCGCTCGCAGCCGCCGGTGGTGTCGCGAGTTTGCCCGAGCACACACTCGTACCGAAGCGCGGTCGCAACAGCATCTTGGTCGCGAACGCGGAGCGTTTCCGTGAAGTGCCGCGTCCGGCAGCGATGCAAGACACGGCGCGGCCGCTCACACGTCGCGCGGTGCTCGAAGCAGCATTCGCATTCGTCGACAAGGCGTACGGGCTCGGGGGCGCACAAGGCGGTCTCGATTGTTCGGGCCTGCTGATGGACTTGTTCGACAGCTTCGACATCGCGCTACCGCGCTTCAGCGGCTGGCAAGCCGAGGCCGGTTCGTACGCGGTCGACATGCAAGGCGCGAGCGACGCGCAAAAGCTTCAACGCATCGACCTCGCAGCCAAGAGCGGCGCGGTGCTCGCCTACTTCCCCGGGCACATCATGCTCTACCTCGGCAAAAACGCGAGCGGCGAACCGA
>Ga0193753_10000975_pt1 | contig 25614 bp, 16 predicted proteins | sample H1c2metaG_FD_144925 | JGI IMG/M metagenome (GOLD analysis project Ga0193753, IMG submission 144925) | Soil microbial communities from a riparian zone of the East river system, Colorado, United States - H1c2 | ecosystem: Environmental > Terrestrial > Soil > Riparian zone | place: USA: East... | reverse complement strand
GAACATCTTGGACCCGTTCAGGATCCACTCGCCGTGCTTGAAATCCGCGCGCGTCGCGAGCGACGCTGCATCCGAACCTGAACTTGGCTCCGTCAACGCCCACGCACCGAGCCATTCTCCGGTCGCGAGCTTCGGTAGGTAACGCCGGCGCTGTTCTTCGTTACCGAAGGCCGCGATGTGCCCGCTGCCCAAACCGTTGTGCGAAGCGACGGTCAAACCCATAGCACCGTCAGCGCGCGAGATCTCTTCGACGATCACCGCGTACGCGAGTGTGTCGAGCCCGGCGCCGCCGTATTGCGGATCGATTTGAATGCCGAGAAAGCCCACTTTCCCGAGCTTCGGCATCAGCGCACGCGGAAACTCTTCGTGCTCGTCCCAGCTGGCGGCGTGCGGAGCGATCTCTTCCGCGGCGAACTCGCGCGCCATCGATTGAATCGTGAGGTGTGTATCGGGGAGGTCGAAATCCATGGTGGGGTTTGGGACCCTCTTTCAAGATGACCGGTGGGTTACGGACGGTCAAGGAAGGCTCCGAGCGACCCCAATGGCGTGTGGTGTGTGTTTTCGAACGCTCCTCACGGCGTGGTAGGTTGGAGCGTGCACCTGCCGACGACGACCGAGCCTGCCGAACGGGTTCGCGCGCTGCTCGAAACGTTGCGTGACGCAGAAGCGAGCCCGAAAGTCGCAGCGCAACCGCGCGATGAGTCCGGGCTGATCGAACGCGCGAGCGTCGCGCTCGCAGAAGAGCTCGCGCGCGACGTCGAACGCGAAACGAAGCGAAGCGAGCGCAGCCGCCATGCGCTGCTGGCGCGACTCGCAGGAGATCGCGCCGGGCAAGCGTTCACGACGAGCCTCACCGATCGCGCGTATCGCAGCCACGACAGCGGACGCATCGTCGACGTCGCGCGGCAGTTGCTGCGGCGGCTGGGTATTCCAGGGTATTTGCCGACCGCTGCGCGCGCGCAGCTGAAGCTGCTCCTTCACGCAGGCCCGTTCGTGCCGGAGCTCGCTTCGCGCGGGATGCTGCAGCGATTGCGCAGCGAGACGCGCGACGTCGTGCTCGACGCTTCGCCGGAAGCGGTGCGCGCACACTTGACCGAACGCTACGCGCAAGGCGTGCGCGTGAACCTCAACTACTTGGGCGAAGCCGTGCTCGGTGAGCGCGCTGCCGCCGTTCGCTGCGACGAATACCTGGCGTTGCTCGCGCGGCCCGAGGTGCGCGCGATCTCGGTCAAGCTGTCGTCGATCGTGCGGCCGTTCGAGCTTCTCGCTTGGGAGGAGACGCTCGAGGAGCTCCGCCCCCGCTTGCGAAGTGTATATCGCGCGGCGCTCCAGCACCGCTATCCAGGCGAGCGCGGACCGACACCGAAGCTCGTGAGCCTCGACATGGAGGCGTATCGGGACCTCGAGCTGACGTTCGGGTTGTTTCGGGGGCTACTCGACGAGCCCGAGCTGATGCCGCTGCCGGCGTGTTTGGTGCTGCAGGCATACCTACCGGATGCGTTCGCACTGCAGCGCGAGCTGACTCGCTGGGCGCAAGATCGCGTCGCGCGGGGCGGTGCCCCGGTGCGATTACGGCTCGTGAAGGGCGCAAATCTCGCGGCCGAGCAGGTCGAATCCGCTGCGCGCGGCTGGGCGCTGCCGATGTTCGGCTCGAAGCTCGAAGTCGACGCGAACTACAAACGCATGCTCGAGTACGCGTGTCGACCGGAGCACGCGCGCGCACTCGAGCTGGGCATCGCGAGCCACAACTTGTTCGACATCGCGCTCGGGCTAGTTCTGCGCGCCTATCACGGGGTCGAAGCGCACGTCGGGTTCGAGTTGCTCGAAGGCATGGCGGATCCGCTGCGGCGTGTGCTGTCGACGTTGAGCGACGACGTGCTCGTGTACTGCCCGATCGTCGATGCGGGCTCGATGCAGACCGCGATCGCGTACTTGATGCGGCGGCTCGACGAAAACCTCGCGCCCGAAAACTTCTTGCGGAAGAGCTTTTCGATGCGCGCGGGCGACGTCGACTGGCAGCGTGAACGCGAGCGCTTCACGACGGCGTTCGAGATGCGCAACGCGCTCCCGGACGCATCGCCTCGAACGCAAGACCGCAGTCGACCCGCCGAGCCACTTCCCGCGACAGCACCGTTCTCGAACGAGCCGGACACGGATTTTGCGCTCGCGCCAAATCGACGGTGGATTTGGTCGATCTTGGAGAAGTGGCGCAGCGCAGATTGCATCGAGCTTCCCGCGACGGGAGCGACTCAGAGCCGCGAGCGCGAGTTTGGCTTCGATCCTTCGCGACCGGAGGTTCGGCCGTACAGCTACGCGCTCGCGACTCCGGCGGACATCGAGCGCGTGCTCAGCGTGGCGAGTACGGCCGCTGCAAAGCTCGCGACGAGTGGCGCGGAAGAACGCGCCGGTTGGCTTGGCGCAATCGCGCGCGAGCTCCGGGCCGCCCGCGGCGAGCTCATCGCGGCGATGGTCCTCGATGCGGGTAAACGGGTCGAGCAAGCAGACGCCGAGGTCTCGGAGGCGATCGATTTCGCGGAGTACTACGCGCGTTCGTTTCTCGAGCATGCGTCATCGCCGCGCTATCGACTGAAGCCGCGCGGAGTGGTCCTGGTCACGCCGCCGTGGAACTTTCCTCTCGCGATCCCAGCCGGCGGCGTGCTCGCGGGCCTGGTCGCTGGCAACGCGGTGATCCTGAAGCCTGCCCTCGAGACCGTGCTCGTCGCACAACGATTGGCTGAAGCGTGTTGGCGCGCCGGCGTGCCGCACGAGGCGCTGCAGTTCGTGGTGTGCGCGGACGAGGTGGGCTCGAAGCTCGTCTCGGATTCGCGCGTCGGCGCAGTCGTGCTCACCGGCGCGAGCTCGACCGCACGCTTGTTTCAAACGCTGCGACCGGGTCTTCGGTTGTTCGCCGAGACGGGCGGCAAAAACGCCGTGATCGTGACTGCAGCAGCCGACCGCGACGCTGCGATCAAAGACGTGCTGCATTCGGCGTTTGGGCACTCCGGTCAAAAGTGCAGTGCCGCGAGTCTCTTGATCTGCGAGGCCGAGGTCTACGACGACCCGAGCTTTCGCGAGGTGCTGGGCGATGCAGTCGCGAGCTTGCCGGTTGGATCGGCTTGGGACTTGCGTTCGATCGTGACGCCGCTGATTCAGCCGCCCGGGCCTGCACTCGCGCGCGCGCTGAACGGCCTGGCGCCGGGTGAGAAGTGGCTGGTCGAGCCGCGCATCGATCCAGCGAATCCGCGCCTCGTGAGCCCCGGAGTAAAGTTCGACGTCGCCGCCGGCAGCTTCACGCACACGACCGAGTTGTTCGGGCCCGTGCTGGCGGTGATGCGCGCGGACGATCTCGAGCACGCACTCTCGCTTGCAAACGCGACGAGCTACGGACTGACCGCCGGGCTGTTCTCGCTCGATGAGCGCGAACAGCTGCGCTGGTCGGACCGCATGCAAGCCGGCAACCTGTACGTGAACCGACCCGTCACGGGTGCGATCGTGAGGCGGCAGCCGTTTGGCGGTTGGAAGGCGTCGAGCTTTGGCCCCGGTGCGAAAGCCGGCGGTCCGAACTACGTCTTGCAGCTGTGCGAAGTCTGCGACGGAGACGACGAAACGCCAGTGGCAGTGCCCGCCCCAGCGGCGGCGCAGCTCGTCGGGCACGTTCGCAAGCAGCTCGCGGCGGCGGAGCAAAACTTCCTTGCACGGCGCGCCTGCAGCTACGCGCAGGCTCACTCCCACTTCGCGCGGTCGCACGATCCGAGCGCCCTCCCCGGCGAGCGGAACTTGTTTCGCTATCTGCCTTGCGATGCGCTGCTGATTCGTGTGGCTCCAGATGCCGTGATCGGTGACGTGTTACTCGCATGCGTCGCGGGGTTGACCGCGGGTGCGAAGATCACGCTGAGCCTGCATCCCCAGCTCGCCGCCGAGGGCGACTGGCTGAGCGCGATGCCCCACATCGCAAGCGTCGTCGAGGATGCTGCCGCGGTCGCGGCGCGGGTCGGGAAGTACGAGCGGATTCGGAACATCGGCGGCGTCGAACCTGCGCTCCGGTCGGCCGCGGAAGAAGCTGGCGTACATATCGCGAGCGAGCCGGTGCTGCATGCCGGTCGCATCGAGATTCTCCACTACGTGCGCGAGCAGAGCTTGTCGGTCCTCACGCACCGCTACGGCAGCTTGCACGCCGAGGAGTTGTCGCCGTTTCGCGCGACGTGATCGCAGCTGTTGGCGGCTACAGCGCTTCGGCGAGCGTGCTCGAGTACCACATCCCGCCTAGATCCATCACGAACGCGACGCAGTTGTTCTCCGCGAACACGAAGCCATCGCCATCGAGCGGGTGATTGAGATCTGCATCCGTGTACGAAGCCGTCGCCATTCCGTTCATCAGCTCGAACGTCCAATATCCCGGGGATCCACCGCCCCCTGGGTATGGCGGATAGTCCGATGTGACTTCACAAGGCGCCGTCAGTGCGCCTTGCGTGATCGCGGGATAATACGCCGAGAACTGCGGCGACTCGTTTGCACCGAGCAACGCGTAACACCCCACTTCGATGTCGTCGTTCGAGTAGCGCATGATGGTGTAAGCGACGACCGTATCCACGCTGCCGTCTTCGCCGAGCGTCGCTCCATCGAGAAGGTCCAACTGAGCTCCGCAACTGACGTAGCCAGCCGGGCGATAACTCGAACCGCCGCCGACGCTATTTGCAGTTGAACCCGGCGCACCGGCTGGACCGCGCGCACCGTCCGCACCTTTAGGGCCGCTCGTGCCGTTGGGTCCTTCGGGACCGGTTGTGCCCATCGCACCTTGCAAACCCATCAGGCCTTGTTCGCCCATCGGACCTTGGAGACCGAGCTCGCCGTCGATGCCGTCCTTCCCGTCGTCGCCGTCTTCACCGGCAGGTCCGCGCTCGCCTTGGCAAGCCGCGCAAAACAAAGCGCACGCGATCATCGTTCGTCGCATCTTTCGCTCCGTTCGAAATGTATAGGACATCCATGAGACTCGCAGACCACTGCAGCTGCGGGCGTTCCCACCAAATACGTTAGAGGCATGTGCCGCATGATTTCAATAAAGGCGTGCGTCCCGCGGTAGCGTCGAAAGCCGCCATCGGCCGCATCCCCTCAGCGCGTGCGGGCGGCGAGCGCTTCGAGCGCTTCGGCAAAGCCTGTCTTGGCCACGAAGCCGAGCCGCTGCTCCGCGCGCGTCGCGTCGTATACGCGATCAATCGACTCGAACATCGTCCAGCCCAGGCGCTCGTAGACCGCGCGATACGCTGGAAAGTAGCGTTCGACGACGGCGGGAGCATCCGCGATCAGCTGTTCGCAATCCGCGCGCGCGAACGGGGTCTTTGCCGAGATGATGAACGTGTCGAAACCGAGGGCGGGTGCGCGATCGAGGGCGCGTACGTGCGCGTAGGCCGCGTCTTCCACCATCAAACGGCGGAACAGCAGCTCGTTGCACTTCGTGTTCGGATCCGACTGCGCGATGGTGTGTGCCATGTCGTCAGCTTCGGGAAAGAAGCGACTCGTGCGCAGGATCAACAGCGACAATCCGTGCAGCTCGTGAAACAGCCGGCACAAGTGTTCGGCGGATAACTTGGAGACGCCGTAGATGTTGCGCGGCAAAAGCGGCGCGAGCTCTTCCGTGATCCAAGTCGCCGCTTTGGCACCGTACGATCGCATCGATCACGTGCTGCTGCAGCAGCTCGCGCACGAGCGAGCGGTCTTCGATACTGCCGATGACACTCGTCATTGGTGATGCGACCGGATCGAGTCCGATCACGAAGTGCCCGTCGCGCCGAAGCTTCGGAACGAGTGCTTGTCCCAACCAGCCTGCTGCTCCAGTGACGAGTACCCGCACGATCCGACTCCCGCGTGAGAAAAGCGCGGGGATATAGCACGCGTTTTACAAACGTTCGTGGCGCAAGCCGGTGCTCGTCAGGATGCCGACTGCAAGCGGCTTCAGCAGCAACAACCCATCGCGATCGAACAGCCGCCCCGCCACCCACGCGATTCGCAGTGGACGCTGCGGGTGGTCGCTCGCAGTCGCCGTGCCTTCGCTGAGTGCAATGAACCGCTCGAGCGCGCCCGAGTCGTCGTCGACGCCGATCGGCAGCGGCGGCCCGCGATCGAGAATCAGCGCCGGAATAGGCGTCAGCTCGAGCGAGTCCGGCATCACGAGCGCAAACGGCTCGGACAGCGCCCCCTGACGCGAGAGCGACTCGCGGTACGCCGCAGCCAGTGCTTGCGAGTCGCGTTGCGCCCACGCCGCGAGCAAGTCCCAGCTCGCGCGGTCGATGCTCGGCGTCGTCGTGTACTGCAGCAAATGCATCCGATGCGGCGCTGCGCCTTGCTCCACTTCCGCAAAGCCCACCCCGATCAAGCGCGGACAACCGCCGACCGATGCGAGATGTGCGCGCCGCGGCCGTTCCTCGCGATAGCTCTCACCCGAGTTGAGGTCGACCAGATACCGCCGTTCGATCTGCTGGCGCTCGCCGCCATTCAACCACTCGCGCGCAACTTCGAGCAGGAGCCGATCGCTCACGCGCGTCATCCCGAACCCGTGTGTATCGCCGAGCCAAGTCACGAGCCGCTCTTGCGCGTCTTCACCGGGATGCGCTTCACGCAAGTCCGCTGCGACCGCGCCCGCCGCCGCGAGCGCGTGGGCGATGAGTGCGACGTCGCGCTGATCGATCGCATCTCGGACGCGGCCGATCCAGCGCGCGACTCCGAGTGGCAGCGGCGTACCGGCTTCGCGTGCCACGCGCGACAGCATCTCACTCACCGATGCACTGTGCTCGGCGAGCAAACCCGAACGGACGAGCGCAGTCACCGCATCTTCGAGCGCTTCCGCGAGCGCGGGCGGGTTTGCACGCGGCGGCGCAGGCCGCGCTTCGATCGGCCGCACATCGAGAGGTATCGATGCGCGCGCCGGCAGCGAATCGAGCGCGAGAACCGTCGGACTAGCCGCGCGTGCTTCGATCAACGTCGAGCGCTCAGTGCCGGCACTACGCGGCTCGATCGACCCGCCCCGCTCGCGCTCGACCAACACTCGCTCAAGGCGCGGCGAAGACCGTTTGGTCGCTCCGGACACCGGCAGCTGCAAGGTCTGTGGCTCGACCAACCAACGCATCGCGTGCTGTGCGTGCGCACAGCGCTGAACGCCGCAGGTGCAGCTCGTCTGCAGCTGACCGCTGCGCAGCCGCAACACGACCACTTCCGTCTGATCGCCGATCCGCACGTCGACGCTCATGCGTTCGACCGCAGCTTCGGGCAATGAGTCTTCGGTTTGCTCGCCGAGCGCTTGCAACATTCGCTCGGCGGCTCGCTTCAAGGCTTCCATCCACGTTCTCGTGCGATCTGCAGCTCGAGACGCTCTTGCAACGCAAACCGCACCTCGGGCACCGCCTTTCGGAGATCATAGCCCAAGACCTCCTCGACTAGGCTGCGCGCGATGTCGAGACGCCCTTCCCGTTCCATCGCTTCGGCACGGCGCAGGTACGTTTGCGCGAGCGCGGTGATGGCGTGGCCGTCGCCCTCGAGCTCGTAGCGATCGATGTCGACCGCCCTGCGAAATGCTGCCAATGCCTGCGGGATCTGGCCCAGCCGCGCGTAAAGCAGCGCGAGCGCCAGCACCGGCGCGTTCCACTCCGGTCGCAGCGCCGCTGCCGCTTCGAAGCGCGCGATCGCCCGCAGGGTCGCACCACACACCAGCCACAGATAGGCGAACACGTGGTACAGGCGCGCTCGCACACGCACCGTCGCCGGATCGCGCGAACGCGCCCGAGCCACCATCTTGTTCGTGTCCCAAGCGAGGCTCGCGGCTTGTTGCGACGGCGCTTCTTCGCCGAGCAGCTCCATCCGCGCGCGGATCGAGAGCTCGGCATCTTCGATGTGGGCTCGTTCGGCCGAACGCTGTACGCGCGTCCGCAGCGCGCCGAGCGGCACGAGCGCGCGACCATCGCCGATCCGCCCGAGCGCGCTCACCGCCGCATGGACGACAGCGTCATCGCCGTGCTCGAGCAACTCGGTGAGGTGTTGCGCGTCTTCACCGCCGCCGAGATCACCCAGCCCTTCGAGTGCAGCTGACAGCAGCGCGGGATCGCCCCCCGCGAGCACTTCGCGCGCATAGCCGAGTCCTCGGCCATCGCCGTGACGTCCGAGCGCCGCCGCGAGCACGAGGCGATCGCGGGTCGGCGCCGTGCGCTCGTAGGCATCGCGAAGCAGCGGGAGCACGCGCGGATCCTCGATGCTCGCAAAGGCGCGCACGCACGGGTCGAACGTCTGCGCGTCGCGCAGCAGAAGCAGTGACCGCAAGGCCGGCAGCAGCCGTGGATCGCCGCAGCGCTCGAGCGAGCCGAGCAGGGTCCGCAACCGCGGATCAGAGCCGAGCGACTGCGCGTCCTCGAGCAGCGCCGCGATGTGTCGCACGAGCAGATCCGGCAAGCTACGGATGCGTGCGAGCAACTGGGCGCGCTCTTCGGCATTCAAGCTCGCGATCGGCTCGGCGCTGTCTTCGCCGTCCCAAAACGCAGTGATGCGCGCTTCGACTTGCTCCGCCCGCTCTGCCCGCGTGCGTTGCTCTGCGCGCGCAGCGCGGCCTTCGCCCCCCGGCAACTGCGAGAACAGCTCGCCGATCTCGTGGGCGAGCTCGGTGTGCTGCAACCGTCCGAGCGTATCGAGCACCTGGCGTCGCAGATCGGAAGTCAGTGGCGCCCCGCTCTGCAGAATCTGACCGATGCGCCGCACGCTCGCGCGCCGCTGAAACAGCGACCCGGCGCGGACGACGAGCAGGAGCGTTCGGACGTCGTCGAGTCGATCGACGCTGAGCGCAGGGGTGGGCCCCACGGCAGGGGCGCGCAGCTTGAACGAACGCGATGCGTTCGCCGGGACCGATGGACGACCGATGTTACCTTCGCCGTCGGCGGCAATCACGGTCTCGGCGGAGCCGAGTGGCTCGGTCGGCAGAATCGCGGCGGGTTGTGCCTCGCCGCCCGCAGCGGCAGCCGCACGCTGTGAACGCGCCTGGGGCAGCTCCGGCAGATACGCCTGGGCGACCGCGCGAACCAACGCTTGCGCGAACACTTTGTCTTCAGCTTCGGGCTCGAGACCGAGCATGCGGCGCGCGGGAACGCTGTCCGCACCGCCCGTGCCGTGCTCGAGAATCGAGGATAGTTCCGTGGGTTGTGCGCTACGCCGCGCCGCGCTCATGGAAGATCATCGCCATCGAGGCTGACCTCGACGCGCAGCAACGCCTGGTCGGTTGCGACGTTCAAAGTCACGAAACCGCCCTCGGAGTAAGCTGCGGACAAGAAGCGCGGTTCGCCGACCTTCTCGCGCGGAAGCGACGTAATCACCATCGACTGCGCGCCGCTGCGGAGCGCCGTGCGAACGATCAGAGTCTGATCTTCGTGTGGGACGCAGGCGTAGACGAACGTCTCATCGTCCTCGTCCAAGAGCGCAGCCGGCGCCGAGAGCAATGGTGCGAGCACGCGCGGCTGTGAGCCGGTCTGCAGATGGCTCACGCGATCGCGCACCGCCATCACCGAAACGCCGCGCCCAGGCAACAACTGAACCGACGGATCGACGCCGCTGTCAGCTGCGTCGACCCAACTCCAGCGCCGGCCCGTGTCGCTCGAGCTGCCGAGCACGATCCGGTTCGCGCGCTTCACGAGCGCGCTCAAGCGCCGGTCACCGTCGCTGGCGAACGCGATCACGCTGCCGTCCAGACGCGCCGCAGTGAAGTTCTTGCCGGCGTCGTCGCTGACCGACAGCTGACCCTTCTGATTGCGCGCCCAGATCTTGAGCACACCGCCCGAGTCGGTCAGCGCAACCTGCACCGGCGGATCGGTATCGCGATGCTGCTCGAAGCTGCGCCCGCCATCGAGGGAGACGAACAACCCAGCCGGGGATGCGAGTACGAATACCAAGCGGCCTTCGTAGTCCGCCAGCGCGATGCTGCTCGAAGCTGCGCCCGCCATCGAGGGAGACGAACAACCCAGCCGGGGATGCGAGTACGAATACCAAGCGGCCTTCGTAGTCCGCCAGCGCGAGGCTGCGGCCCGGCGGTGCATCGACGGGCAAGCGCGAGAGCCCGCCGCGCGGAGAGCTGCGAAACCAGCCGTCTCCAGCACTCACCAGGATTGTGTTGCCGCGCACGGCGAACGCGAGCGCCGGACCCGGCAGGCTCGCTCCGCGCGTGACCAACGCGGCCTGTGCTGCGAGCTGCTTCCACGGCTGGCCGGGAACGAGCTCGAGTGTGGCCTCGTCAGCCAAGCTCACGCCGGAGAGCTCCTCGATGTTTTCGGTGACGAACCCTTCTGCCTCCTCTTCGGCGGCGGTATCGAGATCGGGCAAACTTCCGAGCTCGAGATCGTCGAGGTCTGTCTCGTCTTCGACGCCTTCCGCACCGCCGTCGTCCAGATTCGGCAGCGCGTCTTCATCGAGGTCGGCGTCGAGATCGTCGTCCCCCTCCGACGTCTCGTCGTCGCCGAGGTAGCCGTACTCTTCGCCGGAGATCACTTCGGCTTCGGCGCCCGGCAACTCCTCATCGGAAGGCTCGGAGTCGAGGGTCCAACGCTCTCCCTCGCCCGCGTCATCGAGCTCGAGATCGTCGCCGCTGTCTTCGAACCCAAAGTCGGTGTCGGAACCGACGTCGTCTTCATCGTCAGCGCCGTCGAGCCCGAGATCGGAGTCGTCGTCCGGATCAAAGTTCTCGTCGTCGCGCGCGCTCTTCTCATCCTCGTCCGGAACGTCCCAGCCGAGATCATCCAGATCCGTAGGCGGTTCGCGACTGATGGGACCGGATGGCGCTTCACCGAACCGAAGCGGACCTGCCGTGTCGATTCGAGAGGGGGCGGGCGTGAGCATGCTTCGTAATTTTAGCCCTCTGAGACGTCCGGGGCCAAGTGGCAAAAAAGAACGACGCCGGTGTCTCACTTCAGCTTTCGGCGCGTTTGGCCGAGCGGCCGAGTCTCCCCATGACTTGTTGGAGATCCTCCCAAACCACGCGCTTGAATTCGGGACTGCGGAGCAAAAACGCGGGGTGATATGTGGGCATCACCGGGATACCACGCCAGGCGCCAAAGCGACCGCGCCACGGCCCGGTCACGTCGGCGACTCCCAGCGCCTGCGCGGCACAGCGGCCGAGCGCGACGATGTACTTGGGAGCCACGCAGTCGAGTTGTGGCACCAGGTAGCGCGAGCAGGCCAGCATCTCCTCCGGCCGCGGGGTGCGATTCTCCGGGGGCCGGCACTTCACGACGTTGCAAATGTAGACGTCGTCGCGGCCGTAGCCCATGGCTGCGACCATCTTGTCGAGCAGCTGGCCGGCGGCACCGACGAACGGCAATCCCTGAATGTCCTCATCGCGACCAGGGCCTTCACCGACAAAAGCGATCTCCGCCAGAGCGGACCCTCGTGCGAAAACGTTCTTTTGACGTTTTTCGTGGAGGACGCAGGCAGTGCATGTAGCCGCTTCGTGCGCCAGCACTTCGAGGCGATGAACTCGCTCTTCGGGCGGGATCGCCGCTGCCGGCTGCGCGTTGATACTGGATGCGATCGCATTCGAAGCGGGCGGCTCGGGCCGGCGAGGCGATTCTAGATCTTGTGCGGCGCGCGCTACGCGGGGTGCTGTGAGCGGCGGAGCCGGCGTGGCGAGCTCGTGCGGCGCACGGGAGTAAGGCAACAACTGAACACCGGAGCTACCACACGCGCGCTCGAACTCGAGCTGAGAGCGCGTCGCCTGTAAGAGCACTCGCAGCTCTTCGCGCAGATCGGGCGTGAGCGACATCTGTGCGCGTCATAGAAGCTCGGCGCTCGATCCGCAAGCGTGCTCGCCCGGCGACGGGTCCCAGTGTGGCAAGTGGGCGACACGCGCACTTCGGTTGACTTGCAACACGCCACGCTGCTAGCGTTTTTCGACTCTTTGGAGGGACGTGCTCCGTGCCAGGTCAAGCGCGCATCCTCGCCGCCGGAACATCCGACGTCGGACGGAAGCGCACCCACAACGAAGATTTTTTCGCCCTCGTAGAGTCGGAGCACCTCTATCTGGTGGCGGACGGAATGGGTGGCCATTCCTCCGGTGAAGTCGCGAGCCAACTCGCGATCAACACCATGAGCGAGTTCTTCCAGGCGACGTCGGCCGATCCCGAGGCCACGTGGCCGTACAAGATGGACAAGACCCGGGGCTACGAGGAAAACCGCCTCGTCACCGGGATCAAGCTCGCGAACCGTCGCATCTACGAAGCGGCGCAGCGCGAGCAGCGTCTACACGGCATGGGCACGACGATCGTGGCGCTGCTGTGCGTGCACGACCAGTGCTTGATCGGGCACGTCGGCGACTCGCGCGTCTATCGCGTGCGGGCCAATGCGCTCGAGCAGCTCACCGAGGATCACTCGCTGCTGAACGACTACATGAAGATGAAGTCGATGACGCAGGAAGAGGTCGAAAACTTCCCGCACAAGAACGTGATCGTGCGGGCGCTCGGGATGAAAGAGACCGTGAAGGTCGACGCGATTCTCGATTCGCCGCAACCGGGCGACACCTACTTGCTGTGCTCGGATGGGTTGTCCGGGCAGATCAGCCCGGAAGAGATGCGCGACATCGTGCTGCGCAACAAAGACCTGAAAGCCGCGAGTCAGGCGCTGGTCGATCGCGCGAACGAAAACGGCGGCCCCGACAACATCACGGTGCTCCTGTGTCGGTGGATCGGGTCGGGCTGAGGTCGCAGCAGGACTAGTCAGGACTAGTAAGGCTACGGCCCTGCCGGAACCGCGAGCCTGAGTCCGCCCGGAAGGACGACACTTCGCGTGACGTCGTCGGTCACGTGCGCGCCCGGCCAGATCACGGAGTCGGTGACGCGAACGCCGGGGGCGACTACGGCGTCGCGACCGATCGCGCTTCGCACGATCTGCGCGCCCGCGCCGAGCTCCGCTTCTGGATCGCAGATGCCGTGTTTGGTGCTCGGCACGATGCCGGGCCAGTGCACGTTGCCGTTCAATAACGCTTCGTTCGCTTCCCAGTAGTGCCAGAGCGACATGCCGGCGTCGCGACACACGCCTTCATCGACGTAGCCGAACACGGGTTCGCCTCGCGCGACCCAACCCGCGCACGCGTCGGTGATCAGATCGCCGTTCTGCGGCAGATCGCGAAACGCTCGCTCCGAGTACAGCGCGAGGCCCGTGTAAAACATCGGGCGTAAGTCAGCGCGTTCGGCCGCTTCCGGCTGCGCTCGCCGAAAGCGGCGCACCCAACCCTCCGCATCGATCTCGACGTCACCAAAACCGCGCACCCCCGGCGCGTGCGTCAGCACCATCGTCGCGATCGCGTTACGCGCGCGGTGTTCACGCAGCGCGGCGCGCAAATCCGGCGCGAACACGTACTTGCCGTTCATGGCCAAGAAGATCTCGCCCGACTCGGGCCGCCCCCACGTGTTGCGAATACCGCCGCCGGTTCCGAGAATCTCCGGCTCGAACACGAAGCGCAAATGGAGGTCGTTCGGCGCCCAGCGCTCGATCTCGTGCTCCAGCTTCGTCGCGAGATGGTGCGTGTTCAGGGAGAGCTCGCGAAAGCCGAGCCGATACAGGTGATCGAGCGCAAACCACGCGAGCGGACGATTCGCCACCGGCACGGCAGGCTTCGGCAAAAAATCCGTGAGCGGTGCCAAGCGCGTGCCGTAGCCCGCCGTGACGAGCATGGCTCGAACGCCTTCGAACTCGTTGCGCGAGGTCATGCTTTGACGACGTTTGGCTGCGGCTCGCGGTAGACACCACGCGCGTCGACGATCAATCGCGCGTGCCGGAGCACGAATTGGTAATCGACTTGGCTGTGATCGGTGACGATCAAGACGGCATCGTGCCGCGCGAGGTTGTCCTCGGTGAGCGCGACCGAATGCAGCGAAGGACGGCCGGGCCAGGAGCGCGTCTCCGGAATCTCCGCGAGAAACGGATCGTGGTAGCTGAGCAGCGCCCCGAGCTCGAGCAAGCGCTTCCCGATCGGAAAGGCCGGGCTCTCGCGGGTGTCGCCGACGTCTTTCTTGTAGGCCATGCCGAGCAGTAAAATCGAGCTGCCCTTCACCGGCTTACTGCGGTCGTTCAACGCAGCCTGCAGGCGGTCGACGACGTAAAACGGCATGCCGCGGTTGATCTCGCCGGCGAGCTCGATGAACTTCGTATCGATGCCGTGTTCGCGCGCCTTCCACGACAAATAGAACGGGTCGAGCGGGATGCAATGGCCACCCCAACCCGGCCCGGGATTGAAGCGCATGAAGCCGAACGGCTTGGTCGCGGCGGCATCGAGCACTTCCCAGACGTCGATGCCCATGCGCTCGTAGACGACCTTGAGCTCGTTCACGAGCGCGATGTTCACGGCGCGAAAGACGTTTTCGGTGATCTTCGTGGCCTCGGCCGCAGCTGCGCTCGAGACGCGAACCACCTTGCCGATGACTTGCGCGTAGAGCGCCTCGGCCAAGTCGCCGGCATCGGGGTCACAGCCGCCCACGACTTTTGGGATCGTCACGGTCGTGAAGCGCGTATTTCCCGGATCCTCACGTTCGGGAGAAAACGCCAAGAAGAAATCGCGCCCCGACACCAAGCCGTTGCTCTCGAGGATCGGTTTCACGAGGTCGTCGGTCGTGCCCGGGTAGGTCGTCGATTCGAGCACGACGAGCTGGCCGGGCCGGAGCGTGCGCAAAATCTGTTGGGTCGTCGATTCCACGTACGACAGGTCTGGATCGCGGGTCTCCGTGAGCGGCGTCGGCACACAGATCGTGATCGCGTCGCACTCGGCGAGTCGGCCGAAATCCGCGGTCGCGATGAAATGCCGTGAGCTCACGGCCGTCTGCACGCGGTTGGCGGCGATGTGATGGATGTAGCAATGGCCGCGGCCTAAGGCGTCGATCTTGGAAGGATCGACGTCGAAGCCGATCACCCGAAACCCGCGCTCGGCAAAGGCGAGCCCGAGCGGCAGTCCGACGTATCCGAGGCCGATGACGCCGATGGTCGCGGCCTGGCGCTGAATCTTGTCGAGAAGCTGGTGTTTGGGAGTCATGAGGAGGCGTGGGACCTCGGGTTGAGCCCGATTTACCGTTCATCTTCGCATACAAAGCCGCGGCCGGCCGCGCACGAGAGGCCTCGGCGGCGCGCGTTTTGGACCGGCTCGGCCGGACCCCGGGTGTGACCGGTCCGTGGCATGGCTCACCGTCCGCCTTCTGGTATATCAAGGCCTCGCGAACTTAGAACCGATGGAGCAACTGACATGAAGGTTTGTGTGATCGGCGCTGGATACGTGGGTTTGGTGACGGGCGTCGGCTTTGCCGAGACCGGCAACAACGTGGTGTGTGCCGACTTGGATCCCGGAAAGATCGCGTCGCTCAATCGCGGTGAGACGCCGATCTTCGAACCAGGCCTCGAGGAGCTGATCAAGCGCAACATCGCCGGCGGCCGGCTCACGTTCACGACGAGCGTAGAGGAAGCGATCATGCCGGCCGAAGTCGTGTTCATCGCGGTCGGTACGCCACCGCGCTCGGACGGCGCTGCAAATCTCATGGCCGTCGACTCGGTCGCGGAGCAGGTCGCGAAGATTGCAAAGCGCGAGTGCGTGCTGGTCTTGAAGAGCACGGTGCCGGTCGGCACGAACGAGCGTGTTCGCAAGATCGTGAAGAGCCAGCGCAAGGAAGGCGACAAGCCGGTCCACGTGGTCTCCAATCCAGAGTTCTTGAAGGAAGGCGACGCGATCGCAGACTTCATGCGGCCGGATCGCATCGTGGTCGGTTGCGAAGAGTCCGATGACTTCGCGCGCGATGTGATGCGCCGCCTGTATCACCCGCTGTCGTTGAACCAAGACCGGCTGGTGTTCATGGAGCCGCCGAGCGCCGAGCTCACGAAGTACGTCGCGAACACGATGTTGGCGATGCGCATCTCGTTCATGAACGAGATCGCCATGCTCTGTGAGAAGGTCGGCGCGGACGTGAACGACGTGCGCATCGGCGTAGGTAGCGATTCACGCATCGGGCCGAAGTTCTTGTACGCGGGCCCGGGCTACGGCGGCTCGTGTTTCCCGAAGGACGTCTCCGCGCTCGTGCACGTCGCGCGCGAGCACAGCATGCCGCTCGAGCTCGCGCAGGCGACCGACACGGTAAATCAGCGCCAGAAGGGCGTCCTGCTTCGCAAGCTGAAGCAGCACTTCGACGGCGACCTCCGCGGCAAGAAGATCGCGATCTGGGGCATCGCGTTCAAGCCGCGCACCGATGACATCCGCGAGAGCTCCGCGCTCACCTTGATCGACGGCTTGCTCGCAGAAGGCGCGAAGGTGTCCGCCCATGATCCCGAGGCGCGCGAAAACGCGAAGGCTCGGTTCGGCGACACGATCACCATCGTCGAGCAGCAGTACGAAGCGCTCAAGGACGCGGATGCACTCGTGCTCGTGACCGAGTGGCGCGAGTACCAGAACCCGGATTTCGAGCGCATCAAGACGGAGATGCGCACGGCGTTCTTGCTCGACGGCCGCAACATCTGGAGCAGTTACGGGCTGCGAAAACAGGGATTTGCGTACAGCGGCATCGGCGTGCAAGGCAGCTGACCACTTCTACAGTGGACGGTAGTTGACACGTGACGCGGGTTGCGGTTTCGATCGCGGCCCGCGCGTGTCATCTTGCGGCGCGCTGAACTGAACCACTCACGCGAGGCTCCGTGCCGAAACGAGTATTAGTCACGGGAGCGGCTGGCTTCATCGGAAGCTCCGCAGTGGATGCACTTCTCGCCCGAGGGGACGAAGTGGTCGGGCTGGATAGCTTCGACCGCTACTACGACCCTGCGCTGAAGCGCCGCAACCTCGAAAGCGCGCTGCGCGCCGCGGACCGGTTTGCGCTCGTCGAAGGCGACGTCCGCGACACTGCGCTCGTGAAGCAGGTGTGCTCCGAAAACGCGTTCGACGCAGTCCTGCACTTGGCTGCGCTCGCAGGCGTGCGCGCGTCGATCGGCGAGGCGCAAGAGTACTTCTCGGTGAACGTGCAAGGCAGTATCGGGCTCCTCGATGCCGCGCGCGATTCGAACGTGGGCAACTTCGTGTTTGCTTCGTCGTCGTCGGTGTACGGCGCGTCCGAGGCGAGCGCGTTCGTCGAGACCGATCCGTGCGACCGGCCGCTTGCGCCGTATCCGGCGAGCAAGCGCGCAGTCGAGCTGCTCGGGCACTCCTACCATCACTTGCACGGGCTGAGCTTCACCGGCCTTCGGTTCTTTTCGGTCTACGGGCCGCGCTGCCGGCCGGACCTGATGCAACATCAGCTGCTGACGAGCATCGCGCACGGCCGCACGATCGAGCTGTTCGGCGGCGATCTGCGGCGCGACTTCACGTTCATCGACGACATCGTCGCGGGTGTTTTGAGCGCGATCGATCGTCCGCTCGGCTACGAGCTCGTGAACCTCGGGCGGGGGGAGCCGGTCGCGCTCGGCGAGTTCATTCAAACGCTGGAACAGCTGAGCGGCGCGCGGGCGCACCTGCGCAACGCGCCGAAGCCGAGCGCGGACGCGCGCCACACGTGTGCAGACATCGGGAAAGCACGCAGGCTTCTCGACTATGCGCCGGCGACGAGTTTGAAAGACGGACTGCGCAAGCTCTGGGAGTGGTACAGCTCGGGAGAGTGAGCTGTTTCGCATGTGCGGGATCGCCAGTCTCTTTGCCTATAGAACGTCTGCGAGTCCGAGTCTCGACGAGCTGCGGCTGATTCGCGATCACATGAGCCGGCGTGGACCGGACGGATCGGGCGAATGGGTCTCGGCGGATCGGCGCGTGATGCTCGGGCATCGGCGACTCGCGATCATCGACCTGTCGGAGCGCGCTTCGCAGCCGATGCACTCGGCCGACGGGCGGTTCTCGATCACGTTCAACGGCGAGATCTACAACTACAAGGCGCTGCGCGCGCGGCTCGAGCGCGAGGGCTACGTGTTTCGTACGACCTCGGACACCGAGGTGATCCTGCAGCTGTACGCGGCGGAGGGCGTCGCGATGTTACGGCAGCTGCGCGGGATGTTCGCGTTTGCGCTCTGGGACGCCGCCGAGGGGCAACTGCTGCTGGCGCGCGACCCGTATGGGATCAAGCCGCTCTACTACTCGGATAGCGGCGGGATGCTGCGCGCCGCATCGCAAGTGAAGGCGCTGCTCGAAGGTGGCCGCCTGTCACGCGCACGAGACGCTGCCGGCGACGTGGGATTTCTGCTGTGGGGATCGGTCCCGGAGCCGTTCACCGCCTACGAGGCCGTGCGCGCCGTGCCGGCGGGAAGTTACGTCGTGTGCTCGGCGGCGGGAGTGACGCAGCCGATCGCGTACTGGTCGATCGCGCAGGTCTGGGCCGACGCTTGCCGAGTTGCCGCTGATAGCGGCGATGGGCAGATCCAAGTCTTGGTGCGCGCCGCGCTCGAAGACTCGGTCGAACACCACATGGTTTCGGACGTGCCGGTGGGCGCATTTCTGTCGGGCGGCGTGGACTCGGGCGCGCTCGTCGGCTTGATGACCGAGCAAGGCGTTCACGGCACGCACGCGATCACGATCGGCTTCGAGGAGTTCGCGGGCCGGCCCGAGGATGAAGTGCCGCTCGCGAATATCTCGGCGCGGCAATACGGCGTGGTGCATCACGTGCGACGGGTGGGTCGGGCGGAGTTCATCGCGGACCTGCCGGCGATCTTCGAAGCGATGGACCAGCCGACGATCGACGGCGTGAACACCTGGTTCGTGAGCAAGGCTGCGTCGGAAGGCGGGCTGAAGGTTGCGATCAGCGGCGTGGGTGGCGATGAGCTCTTCGCGGGCTATCCGTCGTTCGAGGACATTCCGAAGTTCCTGCGCGCGGGACGATTGGGCGCGAGCCTGCCGCCCGCGATGGGGCCGATCAGCCGGCGGATTCTCGCGCCGGTGTCCGAGCGACTGCACGCGCATCCGAAGTTGGCCGGAGTGCTCGAGTACGGGGGAACGGTCGGGGGCGCGTATCTGCTCAAGCGCGGGCTCTTCATGCCGTGGGAGCTCGAGACCTTGATGGACGAGGCGCGAGCTCGCGAGGGGCTCTCGCGATTGCACGAACCCGATCGCGTCGCGAGTCTGCTGTCGCCGGAGCCGGCGACGATGCTCGCGAAGATCGCGGCGCTCGAAGGCGGTCAGTACCTGCGCAACCAACTGCTACGCGATACCGACTGGGCGAGCATGTACCACTCGCTCGAAGTTCGAACGCCGCTGGTCGATCACGTCCTACTCGAGCGGCTCGCGCCTGCGATCGCCCATCTGGAGCACACGAACCGGAAGGCGTGGCTTGCCCAGAGTCCGCAGCAGGCGTTGTCGCCGCACGTCTGGCATCGAGACAAGACGGGGTTTACGACGCCGATCGCAACCTGGATGGCCGAAGCGCCGGAACTGGACGCGTATCGGCAAGTGCCATCGCTCGCGCGCGAGGGTTGCCCTTGGGCGCGGCGTTATGCTTATGCCGTGCTTCAGCAATTCGTTTGAGTCGCCGCTCGGAGCGGCAAACCGATCATGCGCATTCACCACGTCGTCTCGAGTTTGCTAGCGACGTACGGCGGGCCGAGCCAGTCCGTGCCGGCGTTGTGCGAAGGGCTCGCGGCACGTGGCAACGACGTGGTGCTGCACACGTATGCGCCGGTGCCGACTTCGCCGGTCGGTCGCGGGTTCGAAGTGCGAGCGTATTCGGCTTTGCCGTGGCGGCGGCGGCTCGGCGTTTCGTGGCAGATGGCAGCTGAATTGCGATCGGCAGCTGCGAGCGGCGAGATTCTGCACGTGCACGGGCTCTGGACGCTCGCGAGCTTGCTGCCGACGGCGGCGGTGCTGGGGACACATTGCAAGCTGGTGATTTCGCCGCGGGGGATGCTGGAGCCTTGGGCGCTCGAGCAGAACGCTGCGCAAAAACGCTGGGTCTGGAGGTTTCTTCAGGGCCCGGCGGTCCGCAGTGCTGCGTTGCTGCATGCGACCGCTTCGACCGAGTCTAGGACTCTGCGCGAGCTCGAGCTTCGCGCGCCGATCGCGGTCGTGCCGAATGCGGTCGAAGTTCCCGAGGCGGGTGACGTCGCGCGGTTCGAAGGCGAGGTGCGAACACTGTTGTTCTTGAGCCGGCTCCATCCGAAGAAAGGGGTCGACCTGCTGGTTCGGGCTTGGGCTCGCGTGGAGCCGTCCGTGCCGGAGTGGCGGCTTCGAGTCGTCGGTCCCGACGAGGACCAATACCTCACCTATCTGCAGTCGCTGGCGCGCGAGCTCGGCGTTTCGCGGGTGGATTTTGGCGGGCCGGTAGATGGTCGTGACAAGACTTCGGTCTATCGCGCGGCGCAGCTGTATGCGTTGCCTTCGCACTCCGAGAACTTTGGGCAGGGGATCGCGGAGGCACTCGCGCACGGGTTGCCGGTGATCGCGGGGCTTGGGACGCCGTGGGCTGCACTCGAGCAGGCGCACGCGGGATGGCACGTGAGCAATGACGTGAACGCGCTCAGCGAGTGCTTGCGCGAAGCGTTGGCGCTTTCGCCCGAGGCGCTGCGCGAGATGGGCACGCGCGGCCGTTCGCTCGTAGCGCGCGAGTTTTCACTGGCTGGGACGGCGCGCGCGATGGAAGACTGTTACGTGTGGACACATCGCGGCGGGACGCCGCCTGCGTGTATCGATCTCGTGCCGTGAGCCGTGATCATCACTGATCACCGTGCGAGGAACTGGCGCAGCACCGATTCGAAGCGAGCTTGGAACGCGCTGTAACGAAAGTGCGTCTGCCAGCGGTCCCGCCCGGCACTTCCCAGCCGTGCTTGCAACTGTCGGTCGCGAAGCAGCTGGATGATACGGGTCGCGAGATCGTTGCGCTGATCGAGGTCGACGTTGTAGCCCGTGACTTCGTGTAAGTTGATCTCCGGGGCGGCGTCGTGCACGGATGCGACGATCGGAATGCCGTGACGCATCGCTTCGAGGTATGCAAGCCCGAGACCTTCGCCGCGCGCGGGCATCGCAAAGACCGCAGTGCGTGACCACAAGGCAGCGAGTTTTTCCTCGGGGACAAATCCGAGCAGGTCGATGTGATCGCGCGCCGGAGAGCGTTCGACCCAAGTTCGCACGAGCGATTCCGCGGGGCCGCCGCCGGCGAAGAGCAGTCGAGCAGTTGGAACGGCGTGGACGACGGCGGGCCAACACTCGATCAGCTCGCGATGGCCTTTTTCGCCGCCGCCCGGATCGATCCGGCCGAGTAAGAGCACGTTGTCGCTACCACTCGGGCGTGGCCCCTCCGCAGGTAGATCGTCGGTTTCTGTGCCGAGCCAGCACGGAGTTGCGCGGCTGAAGCCACCGTGGATTCGATCGGCGCGTGCGCGCGTGTATTCGGTGTTCGTAACCAGGGCGTCTGCGCGAGCGAGTGTGCGGACTCGATCGGGTCGCGCCTGTTCCCAGATTTCAACGCCGTGGACCCAGACGAGAGAGCGCCGCCGCGGGCGCATCCAGCGCGGATGTGCACGAGCCATGCCCGCGAAGTCGTAGACGAAGTGCGTGCAGCCGAGAGCGGCGGTCTGACAAGCCAGAACGAAGCGTGCACGCGAGCCGTGGAAGGCTTTGATCGGTAAGCCGAGATCGGTGGCAGCGCGGTCGTCGCTGAGAGAGATCGCGCGCACTTGTAGCTCTCCGCGGCGCGCGAGGTCGGCGAGGACGCGCGCGGTGAGTCGAGCCACGCGCCCAATGCCGTTGGCGCTGGGCAACAGCGAGTCGGTGGCGAGCAAAACGCGTGGCGGCACGCGCGCACGATAGCGCATGTCGCGATCGCTACCAGCTTCGTGCCGGCGAGCCTCACGCTGAGAAGTCCCCCGCGATGACCCGCCTGACTTTCGGCGATCGGTCGGATACAAGAACTGCATGCTGAACGGCCGCAGGGTTGGGCTGCTCCTCAGCGTCGTCGCAGTCACATCGGCAGTGGGTACCGCGCACGCATCGGTCATGTCGGGGTCGGTTCCCGATCCTGACGATGTGGCTCTGGTGCTCTGGCTCGAAGCCGATTCGCTTCAGCTGCAGGATGGAGCTGCGGTTACGATTTGGCCCGATGTGCGGGGGCGCGGACTCGCCGCACGCGCGGGTTCGACTGCTCCCGTATACTCGGCCGATCGACTCCACGGCCTCGCTGGCGTTTGCTTCGACGGCGCCGCGCGGGGCTTGGTCGTCGACAATTCGGTCCGACTCGGCCGCGAACACACGATCATCGTCGTCGGACACGCGCGCGGGACTGGCGATAGCCTGATCTCTGCGTGTGACGGCGCGAGCTGTGTGTCGCTCGACGTTCGCAAGCTCGGTTCTCAACCGGCGATGCAGGTTCGATATCCGCAACTCGATCTCGCCGAGCCCGCGAGCTCGGCCGTGAGTGAACGTCTCGACGGGCCGAGTGTGCTCGCTCAAACGCGTGCGAGCGAGAAGTACGTTCGCGGGTACGTCGGCGAAGTCACGCCTCCTTTGATTCGCGTCAGTACTCCGACCGGCGTTGTCGATGCGAAATCCTCGGTGCTGCGAATCGGCGGTACCGACGACCCTGCGACCGCGCTCACTGGCGACGTATTCGAAGTGCTGGTCTACGACCGTGCACTCGGCGTCAACGAGCTTCGCGAAGTGTTCGAGTACCTGAATGCGAAGTGGTTTCCGGGGCCGGCGCCCAAAGCGCGCGTGGTGTCGCAGTCAGGTGGTGCCGACCCGAGCACCGCAGCACATTCACCCGATACCTGGTACCGCGACCGCGGCCGAAGCGGATTTGATCTGCTCGCTGGGTCGCTCGACCTCTTCGCCCGGTTCAGCAAGGTTTCGCGCCGCTGGAGCTCGCGCGACGCGCCGCTGCTGCTCATCGACGGTGGAGCGAACGGCATGTCGCTCTCGATTCGCGCGACCGGCCCGCGCGCCCTCGAAGCTCGGCTCGCAGCCAAAGACGGCGTCGACCAGGAGACCTGGTCGCTCGTTGCTGCCGCGGATGGCGTCGACATCGTCCCGGACGCGCTTTATCACCTGGCGTTGACGCTCGAGACCAACTCTCTGGACGGCCGGGTCACCGCGAAGCTGTATGCCGCACCGCAGAACACGCCGATCGACGTCGCGCAAACCGCGTTCGAGATCGCTCGCGCGATTGCTCCGCCGATCGATGATCCGAACGCAGATCCGGCCGCGCGTGCGTGCGCGCCCTCGACCGGTGGCATTGCGACGAATCTGACCGTTCACGCGTTCGGAAGCGCGAGCGGCCTGCGCTGGAATCGGGGTGTCGCACGCGTCGAGCAGGTTCGAGTCTGGCGTGGCGTTCCACCGGTCTTCGATGCCGTCGCAACCTACCCTGACCTCGAACGCGTCGTCGCGCCTCGACCCGAGCCCGGGTATCCAGACGAGTTCGATCCATTTTCGCCGCCGATCGCTGCAAGCTCGCCCGCACGCGGCGCTCCTGCGCTCGCCGAATGGACTCGCTCCGCCAACGCGGGCGACTCATTCGCGCTCACGGGCGAACAACTGACCGCAGTCAGTGGCGATGACACCGGCAAAGACACTCACTTTGCCGTGTTCGGTCAGAGTGCGGAGAGTCGCAATCTCAGCTTTGCATCGGTTCAACGTGTCGAACGTCGCCGCGGTGTGATCGGCCTCGATGAGGCGTTACCCACCTCGTCGATGTACTTGATCTGGCCAGGTAATCAGCACGGGTTCGGTCGTCCAGTTGCGGTGAATCGAACCGAAGCATGGTGGATCGGACCAGACCGCGCGACTCGCGGGGACGTCGTTCAGGTGTACGGTCGCAACCTCTCGCACGATCAGGGCACGAGCACGGCCTGGCTGTACTTGAAGCCGGTCGGACGTAAACCGGGTCGGTGGCTCGCGCCGGTCAGCGTCAATCCATATCGAGTTGGATTCGCAGTACCGGACGACCTTGCAAACGGCACGTACGAGCTCTGGTCGCACAACGGCCATGGGGGTCGGTATGGCTGGAGCGAACCGCTGTCTCTCGCGATCGACGACGGAACAGTCTGGAACGGAGTGACCGTCGACGTGAGCGCAAACGCAAGTGATGCACTCCCCGACGATGCTGAGGTTCAAACCGCGCTGCGTGAGGCGGAACAAGCGGCGCGGAGCAGCGGTCGCAACGCCACGGTGCGCTTCGCAGCCGGGCGCTTCTTGTTCGCTCAAACGCTCCGCCTTCCCTCGAACGTGCGCATCCTGGGCGCCGGCAAAGGCAAGACGGTCCTGACCGGAACGAGCAAGTTCGCTCCGAACTCCCACTTGGTAGTGTTCGACCAAACGCACGACATCGAGATCGCCGATCTGACGCTCGACTTCGGCCCTGTCATGCGCGCTGCACCGGCATTCGTGATGAACGGCTTCGTCGAGAACCTACGCGTTCGCAATGTCCGACTGATCGCGCTCCACGATCCGAACCAGCAGCTGATGTGGCTAATCGCGAAACGCGCGCAGTTCACTGGCGTGGATTTCTTCGGTCCGCTAGCCGCAGTCGCCGGCAGCACCCAAGTCGCATTCGATCGCTGTAACTTCTATCTCACCTCTGGGGGCATCACCTTGTTCGCCGTCGGCGGCATTCGCGAGCTGAGCGTCACGCGCTGCACCGCGCAGGACTACAACCTGGGCGACGACACGACTGGGGCCGGGTGGTCCCAAGGCCGATTCGTGAACATCGTGAACCGCGCGGGGGTCTCGCGCGACATCTACATCGGCGAAAACACGACCACCGATCTCGGAGTGCATCCAAAGTATCCTGGGCAGAATACGGGCGAGCAGATCTCTTGGGACGAGGCGAGCAGCCAACCCGTGTCGAAAGTCGTCCGTGCGGTGAATGACCCGCGGAGCGACTCCAGCTCGCTGCAGCTGTCAGCTGCACCACACCCGCTGGAGCCCGGCTGGGGATACGTCGCGGTCGTGATCGACGGCAAAGGCGAAGGGCAAATCCGGGACGTGACGGCGGTCGAAGGCGACACGATCCGGGTCAACCCCACTTGGAAGGTGGTTCCGGATCAGTCGAGCCGGCTCGCGCTCGGAGGGTTTCACGAACGCGCGGTCGTGTACCGGAATCGTCTCGACGGCAAAGCCATACTGGCCCAGCAATCCAGTCACTCCGCATCTTCGGGCATCGAGCCGTTCGGAGGTGTGTCGAACCTCATCAGCGATGGCAACACCATCACCGATTGCCGGTTCGGCCTGTACGCGATGGGCGAGCCTGCAACACCGACGTTGTTCAACCTGTATGCGAACAACTTCGTGATCGGTGCTCGGTACGCTTACACGCTCGATGCGCGAGGCACGACGGCATCGGCGATCGGCACGTACGGTCAAGTGTTTCGTGGCAACTCGGTCGCGAGCTCGATCGAAGACACGGGTCACTTTGCCGTGACCGCGCTGCCGGGCAACCTCGACATGCTCGTGTTCGACCGCAACGTGAGCACGGATACGGCGGCTGGCTACGTATTCAAAGATTGGGGGCAGCCATCGGCTGCGATCGGCTCGCTCGTGATCGTCAGCGACTATCTCGACCGCGGCACCGCGCCACTGGCGGGCTCGTACGCGATGAATGCGCCCACGTTTGCGAGTGGGCGTGAAGCAGTCTTCCGACCGGTGTTGCGTGGCAGCGTCTGGACGAACTTCGC
>Ga0193753_10000974_pt1 | contig 25629 bp, 28 predicted proteins | sample H1c2metaG_FD_144925 | JGI IMG/M metagenome (GOLD analysis project Ga0193753, IMG submission 144925) | Soil microbial communities from a riparian zone of the East river system, Colorado, United States - H1c2 | ecosystem: Environmental > Terrestrial > Soil > Riparian zone | place: USA: East... | reverse complement strand
ATTCTGGTGACCCTATTAACATTTTGAGTTTGCCAATAGGAAGTTTGACATTAGAATGAATGTAAATTGCCCATATTCCTCGAAAAGCAACAACCAACGCAAGAACATTAAGGTCGAACCCAAACAAGAATGCCGGAAGGTTTATTAGTCCGATAGTATAAATGCTGTCAATCGGATGCTCTCTATGTGCAGCTAACCAATCTAATGTCTCAGCACTATGATGCACCTTGTGAAATCTCCAAAGAAAGTCAAACTTATGTTGGATTCTATGTCCCCAGTAAATTATCAAATCGCTTAAAACGATTACTTCAAAAGCCTGTAACCAAATTGATTGGTTTTGTATAGTTTGTCTTATTAAAACTGGAATAACGCTACTGAGCCATAAACTGAAGTGTTGCAAAATCCACAAAACTAAACCACTCCAAAGAAGATATTGCCCCAAAAAATAGCATAGGTCTAATAGCCAAAATTTCCTGAATATTTTTTGATTTGGTTTAGCTGGAAATACTTTCTCCAATGGGATAAAAACCAGGCTAAGAAATAACAGGCTTAGTCCTGTAGCAATAAGTAAGTTTAAGAAAATCATTATTCCTTCTTCCTTTTAATATTTAAAGAGTCATACTTTAATTTGAAGCTGTCAATATTAAATTCAATTGTTTGCTGAGGTTTAAAAATTATCGCAGACTTTGAACTGCTTAATATTTCAGTTTCGCTTTTTGGATATTTGTATTTAGCAGGCTTCTTTTTCAGGCTGTCTAAAAAAGTTGGCTTTTTGTCTGTAAGAATTAAAACTTTTGAAGAGGAAAGCATTAAAAGTTTTGTACTGTCTCTCTTTGGCCCAGTTGTGTCAATGGTTGAGGGGTTAATGTTTCCACCATTATGACTTGACTGTAAAGCAGCTTGGTCATTTAAAGGAGACTTGTCAAAAGCTCCAACTCTGTATAGCAAAAAAAGTGTCACTAATGAAAGAGAACTAAGTAGTGTAATTGCTTTTTTTAGAAATGTTTTTGTCATACTGAAATGTCGTTTAAAATGACGCCCAACAAGTAGGGCTTGCTGCTGTGCTGGTATTTTATAATGTCAAAACCCCGGAGCCACAGCCGATTGAAAAACAGATGATGAAGTAAACAACTTAAGCTCATTAGAATTAGTTCTGCCGGATAGCAGATGAAAGTAGCACATAAGCTGATTGCACTTCCGTCAGCCAGCATACAGCAAGCCGAATATTAGCCGCTTTTAATGAATCTATAAAGGTTTTTCAAATCGTTATCAGCCCGTCTAAATTTGTAGTAGTGTGTACTCAGTTAGGCAGCCGATCCGTGTTTAGATGTGTTGCGGTTATCCTGAACGCGGTTCGGCAGGTTCGCTTTAGATCTGCAAGTCTGGTCACTTGGCAGCAAATTCCGGGCGTGCATAGGATTCCAGGAAGCCGCACACCGAACAACGGAAGGTACCCACTGGAACGCACTTTTCCTCTGGTACTTTCGTAACAGTCCAGATAGCCTTACCCGGTGCTCCCTCAACCCAGTTGATGACGCGACGCAAGCCTGCATGCTCCCGGTCGAAAATGAACCCCTGCACCATCTCGCTGTTGCACTTGGGACACTGAATCGCTTCCGTACTCATGTTCAAACCTCCGGAAAAGGAATTGGAAGAAGTTGCCATACACTGAATATATTATTTTACTGCCAATATATGCATTAAGCCAAATTTACAATAATTTACATCATTTTTCCGCGAAGAAAAATTGAGCAATAGGCGATTAGAACACCTATCACGGTAAGCTATTGAATAACCTTCCAGATTTGAAGTAGGCTCATGAAAACTTATATATTACCATGAAGAGTTGAAAGTTTTTACACAGTACATATTCGTTAAGCCGCCATAACGCCAAACCCCTTGTTAGGCGGAGTGCTTTCAATCCAGTTTATAGTCGATTCGCATAGTTTTAAAGTTATAAAGGCCTTGACTACTCAGCCGTAGATTTACCTTTTGTGGCTTGTCAAGTTGAAGTTCGGGGTATTGCAAAAAGAGTCCAGGCAAATTAAGATAAATGTCGAGAGAATTATTCTTGATTACAATTCCATTAGCCTCACCATAAATAGCTAAAAACTGAACTAATGCAAGTTCTTTAAAAACGAAGCGATTTACTTCTATTTGACCGCTTTCGTCTGTCCACATTTCATGAACTTGGTTGCTTGTATCTGCAAGACGCACACCAAAATTTAAACTTACTGGCTTTTTATATCGATCGTACAAAGCAATCGTCAAAATGGAGTCAAGTCCTTCTAAACGTTTTCCTTCAACTATTTTATTTATAGGAAGGATGCTGTCGAATGGAAGAAATTGCAAGCTAATATTTTTCTTATCATCTATTTTGTACCTGCCGAAAGAAATGCGTGACTTCCCTTCGCAGCCCCACTCTTTGAAAAAGTACCCTGTGCTGTCTAAAATGAAGGATCGAGAACAAAGTCCATCTTGGGAGGAGAAATGTTTTGTCCGTTTCACTTGTGCCACGGCAAAGTGAGTAAAAGCGGTCAAAAAGATAAAAGATGAAATAACGATGAGTTTCATTGCATTTCGCCTAACGGGCAGGACTTGCTGCTGTGCTGGAATTTTATAACGTCTAGCCAGAAACTGAAGCCCAATAAAGTTACTGATGATGAATATATGAACTTAAGACGAATAGAATTACGTCTGCCGTAACCACTGCTGATAATGAACCAAAAGGTGATGACTCAGTCGTCTGCCAGCATAGTAGCAAACCCAATGTTGGCTGTTGTTTATTTCCACTTCCAATTTAACTTGTTCGAGTATTTTATTTTCAATCTGTTTGCAAGTGCCTTTAGTGTCAATATTACCTTTTCAAGGTTTTCAGCTCCAAACTTAGGAATAATCAAACTCCCCCCAGTCTTTACTTTTATGAAAATGTGATTTGAGGTTTCAATAATTTCTTCAAACACAGAGTAGTTAAGTTTTGCTTCGCCTGTCCTGTCGAACGTATCAAGAGTTTCTTCACTAAAAACGATTGTTGTATACTCTCCAAACCTTTCTTTATAACTATCGGCGATAAATTCCTGGTAATATCTCTTGTAACGATTTCGTAAATAAAAGGGATAAAATATCAAGACCAAAATACTCAATGCTGCAAAATAATATGTCAACAATTTATTGTCAGTCTGGTAAAATAAAGCAGTTAATGCAATAAATGCAAAGACAACAACTATCAAACTTTGCCGTCTTTGTCTTTTAATCCTTTCTGTTGTCGAAGCTATATAAAGTTGATTTTGAAGGTAATCATCCTCTGTTAAACTATATTTTAGTGTCATTTATAAATTTGGTTTATCAATTTCGTGAAATTAAGGGAGTCAGAAGAATAACAGCCAACGGATAGGGCTTGCTGCTGTGCTGGGCATAATTGCTCATTCAGCCCACACCCGAAGCCCAATATTGTGAACGTGTTTAAATTAAACAAAAGTGCCAATATAATTCCCTCAGGAGAAACCCAAGCTGATAGCCATTTAAAAGCTTATATTTTACACTTATGCCAGCATAGCAGCAAACCCCATGTTGTAGGCAGTTTGTTAACACTGCTCAATTATCTTCGTCCGAAAATCAATAGTTCTTGGGCCAGTCTCGCTGCATGGTCCAACTTCAGTAGCATTTACATCCCCTCTTTTTGATGTAATAATCCATTGGTTTGTTCTTTTGTGCCTTAATAAAAGCCCTTCCGCATAAATGTCACCTGGCTTAATTAAGGACAGGTTCCCACTAAGATAAATTAATTTAATATGGTTTCCCTTCACAATGGCTTTGCACTTTCCAACGATCATTCCGTGGTATTCGATATCGCGGATATTAAAAATGTAAACGCCATTCTTAATTTTTTGCGCAGACAATACTTGTGTTGAAACGGCAAAAAGAAAAATTAGAAGACTTCGTTTTATTGTAATTACTTGTTTTTGGACCATCTGTAAAAAGAATTTTATTGCCAACCACTCACTCTAGAATCTTCATTTGAAAATATCTTCTTGATTCAATTGGTATCCTGCCCAACAACAGACTTCATGTTAGAATACGAACCAATGATTCCATGCCAGCTATTTTCTATCAGTTGAAGGAAAAGTCCGAAAATTGCCTACAACGTACAGGGCTTTATGCAGGTTGGGAATTTATATTCCGTCTGCCCATAGCCGCTGCTGATTGAAAATATGTTGATGAAGTTAAGTACAAAAGCTGATAGTTATTCGTCGGCTGGAACTAAAGCTGGGATTTGCAATTAGCTGATTTTACAACGTCAAGCCCAACTTGCATAAAACCAATGTTAGCGGAAGTTTGTTAGGTCATCCAGCTATTGATATATAAGAACTCATCAATTTCATTATTCATCAACGCATGTGTAAAATAATGCAATGGGTTTATAAAATACAAAAAGCTTCTAACAATGTCTTTATCGCTAAATTTCTCAATTATTTCATAATTTGAATAATATTCAGAAAAGTCTTTGTCATAGTGAGCGGTAGATTTGTTTCTTATTTTTGGCATTACATTGTCGTAATCAAAATCATCTTTGAAATCTGACAGCTCTCTGTTAAGCATGTCAAAGAAGTTTCTATAAAAGTCCTTTTCCTCTCTAGTTACAGCTTTATATATTTCACCTTTGTATTTATGATAGGTGTTGATTGTCTCATATGCTATTAAATAAGCGATTTTGACACTAAAATATTTCTCCCAATCTGACTTTGCTCTTCTAATGTTTCTATAAGTACAAAGCAGGTCGATATAACTTGTAGTTACAAAGCAGAAAAATTCGATTTTCGTTTTATAAATTTTAAGTGCGTCACTTTGTTTAGTGTCTGTCTGTTTTGAGATCTCATTATTTAATGTCAAAATACCTCGATAACATTGTTTCAATTCTTCTTCGTAATGGTAAATTCTTTCGTTTATTTCTTTAAATGTCATCATAGAACTCTGTCATGAAATTTCCGCTAACGGGCAGGGCTTGCTGCTGTGCTGGTATTTTTTAACGTCCAGCCCGGAACTGCATCCGAATAGAATTATTGCTGTTGAAGTTATGCACAAAAGTCGAACAGAATTTCGCCAGCCCGGACTACTGCTAATAGCGAACAAAAGAAAAGAACCTATCCGTCAGCCAGCATAGCAGCAAACTCCATGTTAGCTACAGTTTTCTTTTAAATACTGTTTGGCCTTTTCGTTTCCATATTTTGCTGCACTTATAAAGTCAGCCTTAGCTAACTCCAGATTACCCATTTTTAAGTGCACTCGTCCACGTAAATAAAACGCATTGTCACTGTTATAGCAGTACTGAATTGCATACCCATAGTGGCTTATCGCTTCTTCATATTTGTCTTCGACTATGTATTGATTTGCAATTTCGATATACTGGACGCTAACTTCTTTCAATTCTTCCTGTATTTTATTTGTCAATAAATTATATAATTCATGTGAGCTGTCATAACCTAGATATTCTGCTACTGCAATTGGTGTTTCTGACCGGTCATTTCCTACTTTTACTTTTGCTCCAAGGGTTATAAGTGTGTCCACCATTTCTTTACTTTTTCTTCTTACTGCAACATAGATTGGAGTTTCACCGTTTTGCCCTTTATTGTTGGGATCAGCTCCTAACCGTATCAAATTTTTTACAAGTTCTAGGTCGTCCAAACCGATTGCGCTATGCAACAAGCTATCTCCAAAATGATCTACTGTAGTATTTATATCTTTTAAGTTTTGAAGTGCGAATTCAAGAATTTCTTCCTTTGTCCAATAAGCCATGTCATTATTTGTGTAATTCATTCTGTGGGTGGTAAAATTGCAGCTAACGGGCAGGTATTGCTGCAGGTGGGATATTTTATAACGTCCAGCCCGGAACCGCTGCCCAATTGAAAATATAAAGTTGAAGTTAACAACAAAAAGCCAAATAGATATTCGTCTGCCAGAACAAAAAGTACAGCGATGCAAACAGCCGAAGTTTCAACATCCAGCCCCAATTGCAGCAATACCAATGTTAGCGGCAGCATTTCAGTCCACCAGAAGTCATTTGCAGCCAATCAATTTCATAAAGCCGATAACCTCTTTTGGTTTCAATAAAATAAAAATTGATTGTTGGGGGATAATCATTTTTTGTACTTCGTGTTACAGACATCTCTCTTAGCCTGTAACCTTCACCGACTTTCATAATTTCTTTTTTGACCTGATTAGTCAGTAAGTTATAAAATTCTTCGTCATTGAAAGTGTATTCAAGTTTTGTTTTGTCAATCATCCGTTTCCTTACTTCATTGTCAATAACCTGGTTAAAACATTTAGCAATGAACTTGTCAACAGAAAGCAACTTGTCCGTTACATATAAGGTGTCTAATGCAATTTGTCTAAAGCTTTTTAGTTCAGGCTCTTTTAATGATGTAACAAACTTTTTCCAAAACGAAAGAAATTTCAAATCGTCTGCACTTGGTGGTGTTTTTCTTGGTTCTGGTTGCGATGCTTCTACCATATCTTCTTCTTGTTCGGCAGATGCTTCAAACATTCCTCTTGCCGTTAGAATACCAGTTTTTTTCAAAGAAACTAAATCTTCAACATGGTTGCCATATACAGGAAAAGCACTGTCTCCAACAATTTTAAAATATGGTTTTGGATATGAATACGAAATTTGTTGTCCTTGCTCGTCAACCGTTTTGATTGGAAACGAAACTTTCGTAGCGAATACAATCTTTACCGGTTTTATTTTTGTGTGTCGATTGTAACCATGCTTATAATCTTCACTTGCATAAGTGCCAGCCCAACGTCCGTCTTTAGTTTTGTAAACATCGTTGTACATGTATTTCTGATGATAGTAAGTTCCGCTGTCTGCTGAAACATAGAGAAGAACATTTTTGAATTTAGAAAAGGGCGGCATTCCGTAATGGTCGTAGGCAACAAATTCAATTGTGTCCTGTGAAAAATTGCCGTAAACCTTTTTTAGAATTAAATATTTTGCTTTGAAACCATTGTCAAATGAGTTTTGTTTTGAAGGCAAATGGTCAACCGATATTTTTTCTCCTACAAAAGCAAATAGCAAGGTAGTGTCATTTATGCCATAGCTCTTTACAAAACTTGTGAGTGTGTCAATTATTATGGATGCTTTCTTGATGTGTGTTGTGTCGCCCGATTGATTGCTGCAACCAAAAAGTAGTGTCACAATAATAATTGATATGAATTGGAAGAGAGTAGTCATAATGTTGCCGCTAACGGTCAGGGCTTTCTGCTGTGCTGATATTCCATGATTCGTCAGCCCGAACTGTTGCTGAGTAAAGTTAATGCAGTTGATGTTATGTTATATAGCTCGGCTTTCTTCGCCCAGCCCGGACTACAGCTCATAAGCGAACGGGACGATCAGGATATACTCTTCAGCCAGCATAGCAGAAAACCCCATGTTGTGCGTAGGTTTTATTCGTCACTTTTAAAGAACCAAGGACTCCATTTTTTATTTGCTCCAAAACCTTTAACTCTTTTCTTTACAAGTTTTCCATTTTTTATAGCAAACAATTTTTTTACTTTAAAAAACAATTTGTCAGGATAGGGCTGTATATTTTGTCCGCCTGATGAAAGCCCCATACCCGCATATTGGTCTGGCGTTAATCGATCGGATGTTTCGTCCACTGATAATATTAATTTGTCGGCAGATGTGCCGTTATTGTTTTTATAGCTTATAGTGTCATACGTCGGAATCATGTGAAAATAAACTGTGTCATTCTTTAAAAGCCATGTTCCTTTTGTCCAACTAACAGAAAGGTCAAAGCTCCAACTATATTTAAAAGTGCTGTCAGTATTAAGTTGAATTCGGCTACCAAAGTAGTCACGATAATGCCCAACAATTTTGTCTTGAGCAAACAAACTAAATGAAAGTGTTAGTAAAAATATTATTGTCAAAATTTTCATGGCAGTTTGGTCGTCTGTAAGCTTACGCACAACGGTGAGGGCTTGCTGCTGTGCTGGCATTTTATAATGTCCCGCCCGGAACTGAAACCTGGTAAATTACTGATGATGAAGTTAAGTACAAAAGCCTAGTACAGTTACGTCAGACAGAAGCGCTGCTGATAGCGAACAAAAGATAAGAATTTATTCGCCTGCCAGCTTAGCAGCAAACCCAATGTTGTGTGTTCGCCGGTCAATTAAGCTACACCTTAATAAATTAGCGACGAATCAGCATTGATTAGATCTATGCATTCCTCAAATGTCTTAGCCACGGGAAATGGCCTGCGAACGTCTTTGTAAACTCCCTCAAGGCCTTTGCAGAATCCAAGTGCATGCGAATTAATTAGAAAGTCAGAAAACCCAACAAACATCTTGTCTTCCCTTTCTTCATACTCACATAGGATTCTCTCAATAGGCCAAATACTGAACATATTTTCGCGCCAGTCGTTGTCTTTGAAGCCGTCGGCCATCAAATAAAGAGCTTTAAAGCTGGCTGGAAAAATAATCGACAGATTTTCTTCAACTTGATTAATAATTATCAGTGTGCTTGGAGGGTTCAATTCGATACCCTCACTCTTCCATTGAAGAAAAACTTTCGTGGCCCAATCGCTATTCATGCTCTGAAAATTATCGAAATTTTCCCAAAATATGGAGGCCTCGACACTGCGGTTAGCCAGGTGACACACAACGGTGACGGCTTGGCGCTGGCCGGCTAACTTAAGGATTTCTCCGGCCGAGCCCAACTACAAAGTCGCCTTTATTTTAGGGCGAGGCCAGCCGGGTGCCAGGCTAGCGCCAAACCGCATGTTAGGCGCAAAAGCCAGTTTAAAAAACGTTCAAATGATGTTGTTTTTCCCATTGATTCACCCATCAGCTGCCCTACTTTGCTTACGCGAATCAAAAAAGTGGAATCACTAATTTATTGTCAAAACCGCCTGATGGAGAGCGGGTGAAAGTCCCGTACCTTTTTGTTTCACTTTTGGTTCGCAGCACCATCAGGTTTATCTATTTTTTATGCGAATCAAGAAAAGTGAAACGAAATCAGGTGCTCGCCGGCCAGACGTAAGAAGCCTCAAAATCCAACCGCATTTTCGGGAGAATCGCTACAGTATTGTTGATGTTCCCGAGATACGCTTATCGGGTAATTGGCTTGATAAGCTTGGGTTTCATAAGGGACGCCGAGTTGTAATTACAACAATGAACGAGTTACTAATTGTAACATTACAGCCAGAGTAAATTCGAAGCCAGCTAATTACTGGCTTTTCTCTTAAATCGGAAAATTATTGATATCCTGTTTCTACTAAAACGACCGATCTTAAATTGCGCCTAACGGTCGGGGCTTGCCGAAGGCCGTCAAATTAAAAGTTTTTTCCGGCCGAGCCCCACAACAAATACTCCTTTCCTTTGGGCGAGGCCAGCACGCAACAGGCTTTCGGCAAACCCTCTGTTAGCTGCGGCGGTTATCTAAAAGAATTAATCGATTCTGATCGGGAAACATTCAATTTCCCGGTTGCTATTGACCATTTTTGATGGATCAAATAATGCGACAAGTGAAACAATCGTTCAGATGCACCAAGTACGCCGGTCTCACCGAGGAAAGCCGCAAGACAGCAAGTCCTCGAACGGCAGGTGGCAAGATCCCCGTCTGGCTCTTCTGAAATCCCAGCTGGTCACTGTCAATTGCCGCTTCCCAGGTACGCTCCACGGTCTATCAGGTGGCTGCAGCCCGTGGTTGTCTTGTTGCAGGCAGTGACGACTATGCATCCGGAAGTCTCCGACTAGAGTAAAATTCCATGTCTCTGAGCCTTTCCGGATACCTAGCAGGCTTCCCGCCTGATTTTACTTGGAGGAGAAACCCGCGATCTTCCAGATCTTACCCTCCTGGCAATCTGACAATCATAATGGAATGCAAGCTTGCAGCTAACGGTGAGGGCTTGCTGCTGGGCTGGCATTTTATATTTTTCAGCCCGAACTAAAGCGCAATAGAATTACTAAAGTTGAAGTTAGGGACAAAAGCTCATTAGAATTACGGCAGCTGGGACTGAAACTTAATAGCGAACAAATAGATGAGGATATATTTGCCAGCCAGCATAGCAGCAAACCCCATGTTGTGTGCAGGCATTAGTCAGTCTTTTGAAATATGCCCTGCAGGTATTGTTCTCCGTCATTGTGGTTTTCATATCTCAATGACTCAATGACTTCATCTGGCAATTGTCGGCTTGCAAATTCTTTCTCAAGCAATGATAGTTTATGTTGAAGCAAAATACATTCTATTTCATTTTGAATATCTGACAAAGATGGGTCTGTTATGTCGCCAATTTTGTTCGCACTGAACAAGTTGCCCCAACCAATTGTATCATGTGTCTTGCTGATTGTAGTCTGTCCGTAAGCGGCAATGGGCGCACATAGACTTATACAAACTGTTATAGCATTACCTCGATAGTTGTCATGTCCTTTTGGATAGCACATGAATTCAAGATAATTTCCTAAGCCTCCGTCTTCTGAATAATATGTATCAAAGATTAAGTTCTGTGTCAACTTCGAAATTAGGTCGCCGTAATAAACCTTTATGTTATCGTCAATTTGGTTTCTGTTGACAGTCCAACTATCTCTGTAAGGAAGCCATGAAAATATTTTAGCTACTTCTTCTTCTGTCAACATTGGGTACTTCAATTAATTAGGGTGTCGATATGCTTGCACACAACGTTGAGGGCTTGCTGCTGTGCTTGGCATTATTGCTAATTCAGCTCAAAACCAAAGCCCAATATTGCTAATGATGTTGAAGTTAAGCACAAAAGCTGATTGGAATTACTTCTGCCAATACCTATGATGATAGTCATTCAAAAGCCTAAATTTCATTCTTATGCCAGCATAACAGCAAACCCAATGTTGTATGCAGTCGATTTTCAGCACATTTTCACCGCTGATCTGACAATTTCGATTAATACATAGATTCGCTTTCTTCCCTTTGCAGGACTGCCCATCCTATTATCTTTTGCATTTAGAAATTCGTCAGGTTCTGGAACTGATTTAACTGAAAATGAAATTCTCAAGCTCTCTTTATAGCTCTTCTGGGAGAACCTACTTTTATGGGAAACGTAATTTCTTATTGCCGAAATAGTGTCAAGATACTTGCGCTCATCAGTCCCCTTTAATTGCGCAAATGGATTATTAGTCTCCAAGAAATTATTCCCCTTTCTAATTAAGTCTTCAACAGATCTAAAATCGAAATATTTAGCTCCGCCTCTTACTATGATACAAGAAAGACCCTTAGGAATTGCACTTAGTCCCTGTATTCCGTTTTTTTCAATAAATTTTCCAGGATGATGATTAAGTGAATATATAAGTCTATTCTCCGCATATCTTTCCCAAATAGAATGGAGTTCCACAATTGCCATAGAAGATATCCATCTTAGCAAACCATATTGTGAATCGGAAAGTGTCATTTCAAATTCACTGAAACGTTTTTCCAATCCATCAAGCTCCCTAATTGATGCTGAACGTAAGGTGTTTATATTTGTCTTTCGCGACATAAAAGATAGATTGCATACAACGGCCGGGGCTTGGCGAAGGCCGGACGAACATTTTTAACTGCCGGCCGAGGCCTATTATAAATATGTCTCTTTTATTGATAGGCCGAGGACAGCACGCCCCGGCTTTTGCCAAACCCTTTGTTGGGCGCCGTGTCAATTGTTTTTATCTCTCTACACTAACGTCGTTCGACTGGCAGGGGCGTTAAGCGAGACGGGAGCGAAAACCGATCGACGTTTACGTAAATCCCCGATTTACGAAGCGGCGGTCGGTGTGCCAGGATCGTTCCTCTCCTAAAACCCGGCAAGGCCGGTGAACTGGTTGAAACAGCCAAGGCTTTTTTCACGAAACTCAACCGTTGTTTTCCCTTGACTTCATCCTCCCAAAATCCGAACTTTAAATCTTCGTCGCTTCAGCGAATGAAAGTGAAACTTTCATCGGCTTCAGCCGGAAGATTTAACCCATGAAAACCATCCGCCTTTCGGGTAAAAAGCCTGGCTCCTCTCCCCCTACAACCGGCCGTCACATTGAATCGATACTGGCGAGATCCCGGCGAGTAGCCACTGCCCAGGCGAATGGCGCCCAACGGCTGGGGCTTGCCGAAGGCCGTCAAGTTAAAGGTTTTTTCCGGCCGAGCCCCACAATAAATCCCCCTTTCCTTTGGGCGAGGCCAGCACGCAACAGGCTTTTGGCAAACCCTCTGTTAGCTGCTGCGAATATTTAAAGGAATTAATCGATTCTGGACGGGAAATATTCAATTTTTTAATTGGCCTTGCCCGGATTTGATGGATCAAATAATGCGACAAGTGAAGCAACCGTTCAGATGCACCAAGTACGCCAGTCTCATCAAGGAAGCCACAAGGTAGCAAGTCTTCGCATGGAGCGTGGTTAGATCCTCGCCCGGCACTTCGGAAATCCCAGCTGGCCACGGTCAATTGCCACTTGCCAAGTACGCTCCATCGGACTATACGGGAGCTACTGCCCGTGGTTGTCTTGCTCCAGGCAGTGATGACTATCCATCTGGAAGTCTCCGATCAGAGTAAAATTTGACGTCCTTGAACCCTTCCGAATACCTATCGAGTTTCCCGTCTGATTCTAGGTAAAGGAGAAACCTGCGATCCCCAGCTCCTACCATGCTGGCAATCTGACAATCATAATGGAATGCAAGATTGCAGCTAACGGCCAGGGCTTGGCGCAGGCCGTCTATTTTAAGAACATTTCCGGCTGAGCCCCACTATATTTATTTTATTGAAGGGCGAAGCCAGCACGCAAAAGGCTTGCGCCAAACCCAATGTTATATGCATACGCCAGTCAAGATTCATTTTCACTCTCGACTGGCGTTAAACATGCATCATTCTTCTACCCGGATAATTAAGAGTTTGTTCATTGTTGTAATGTTCACCCGTGCTTCCGGCTGAAATCCCAACTTCTCAAGCCAATTACCACATAATTTGATCTCAGGAACAGTTACTGAACTCCAGCGATTGTCCCTAACTTTTGGCTGGATCTTTAAGCTTCTGACCTCCGGTCTTCTGCTCATCTTTCCTTTCTTGTGTGTTTGCATAGTCTTGAAGCGTTATTAAAGCCCAACGGTGCTGCAAACACACAAGAAGACTTGAGTAGTACAGGACTTACACCTGCTCTCCGTCAGGCAAATTCTTAAAAAATAGAGGACTCCCTCCTATGTGTTTGCAGGTCGAAGATAAGATCGTAGTAAGCCGATTCCATGGGCTTTTCACCACAAAAAACTGAGGAAAAACCCAGCACAACCTTTACAATTAGAGACTGAGACAGTCAGAATTGCATATAACGGTGAGGGCTTGGCGATGTGGCGGTCATTCCTCATCTTGCACCTGAAACTATTGTTGAGTAAAGTTAATAAGTTGATGTTTTATTCTATTGCCCAAATTCATTCTTGAGCTAGAACAAAGATTATATTGACGATTCGAAAGCTGAGATATTATTCCCCAGCCGACATATCGCCAAACCCCATGTTGTATGCCGTTGTTTTGAATTTCTTAAAAGACGCATCGGAAACAGCCCCTCATTGTTTGAACTTTATAGTCACTTTTGTTCCGTCCGGAACATTCTTTATTTGCTCGGCAATTTGTCCTGTCAAAGCAAAATGAACGCTTATATCAGTTGGCTCGAAATTGTCAATAGAATAATCACCTCCAATAACTGGCATTTGTTTAAAACTGTACACCTCATTTTCTTTGAGAATCTTTCCAGCTTTTACGAGTTCCTCAACAAGAGGCGCCAAAAACCAGCGATCAATATTTTCATCCTTTTCTAATAACTCAATAAATTCCTGCATGTTGCGTGCAATCATTTTCAACTGACCAGCACCCGTGTCAAGCCAATTAATCGAGTCATCTTTAGCGACGAGAAACATATCGCCGACACATGAAATTAGTGCTATTGATTTTTGGTCCATTAAACACCATTGCCAGGAAGAGCAAATATCTTCAAGATCTACTTTGTTTGTGTCCTTTGTTAGTTCTTGTAATGAAAGCATTTTCTTAAATGGCATACAACGTGGACGGCTTGCTGCTGTGCTGCTATTTTATAAAGTCCAGCCCAGAACTACAGCCGATTGCAAAACCGATGTTGAAGTAAAGTACAAAATCCCATTTATATTCTTCAGTCAAAACTACAGATAATAACGAACAGAAAGATGAGCATTTATCCCTCAGCCAGCATAGCAGCAAACCGAATGTTATATGCCGTTGTTTAGACACTTCAACGAATAGCTTCTACTTCTATTTTGGTGTATCGGAAGACCCTAGCTGGATCCGGGCTCCCTTTTGCCGGATGGTAATCTTTAGGGTAACCATCTTTCGAATAAAACTGGCCCGCAACTAAAACCCGAACCGGTAAATTATTTCCATCAAATAATGTGTCGGCATTTATTAATGAAGTATTTGCAGGCTCCAAGTAAAATTGGATTCGCTTACCTGGATACTCAGCATACTTTGTCTCAGACCATTGTGCGCAAGTACACGAAATTGCCCCAAATGAAACATCTAAGGTCATAGTATGTCCGGAAAGATTTCCTTTGTCAATATTGAACCTCCCAGTATCGTCTCTAGTGGCAAAGTTGTCAGGAACAAACGTCGTATCTGTCCGTTGAGTTTTTACCTCTGTTTCCTCTGTCTTTGCTGAATCTGCACATGAACTAAGACTAAACAGGAAAAATATCGCACTTAAAAGATGTGTCATTGGAATGGCATATAACGGTAGGGCTTTCTGCTGTGCTGGTATTCCGTGATCCGCCAGCCGGAGCGGAAGCCCAATAGAATTACTACAGCCGAAGTTACGATATGCAGTTGATTTAAATTCGAAAGCTGGAACTGCAGTTGATCAGCGAACGGGACGACCAGGACATATTTGGAAAGCCAGTATAGCAGAAAACCACTTGTTGGCTGCAGCCTGTTAATGTATAGGCCGCCAAATGTCTGCAGAAGGCTTCTTACGAGAAATGTCCTCTAGTAGCTTATAAATATATTCGTTTACTGTTATTCCCCCGCTAAATGCCATTTGCTTAAAAAAAATGTCAGGTGCGTGAGAAGATGACGCGGTTCGAATTCTCCAGAATTGACCTTCTTTTATGAATAAATATCTGAAAGGCGTTTCTTTTTTTTCTGAGAGTTGCTGTGCTTGAGCAGAATCATTCTTTATAGCAATATCTCCTAGCGAATAGCTCTCAATGTTTCCGTTTCCTGAGATTCCCCGATTAATCAGGACTGTCAACAATTGTTTACCATCCATGCCGTTAATTTCCTTCGATTCAATCATGTGTCTAACCTTAAATACTTCAAACTTTGTTGCCAATGATTCTTTTTCCAATTGAGAGCTGTCCAACAGTCTAACTTTCTCTAACAATCCAGAATAAAGCTTGAAGGTTGAACTGTCAACAAGAGTTACAGCTTTAACTCCGTTACGACTTAATATCGCGGCTTTGTATTCATTAAAGCAATCTTTAACCGAGGAAATGTCAGACCTACAGGAGCAAAGGGAGATCGAAATTGCCACCAGGAACATAGACTGTACTTGAAAGCCTTTCACTAAATATTTGGTTTTTGTTAGGTTGCAGCCAACGGGCAGGGCTTTATGCAGGTTGTGGATTAGAATTCCGTCTGCCCATTACCGCTGCTGATTGAAAATATAAAGTTGAAGTTAAGTACAAAAGCTGATAGATATTCGTTGGCTGGAACTGAAGCTTGGATTTGCAATTAGCTGATGTTATAAGGTTAAGCCCAACTTGCATAAAACCCAATGTTGCCTGCTGGCGTTTCATTAGGTCGTCAATTCTCCACGTTCGCTTCTTCTCCTAAGAACTCTTTGTGGAAGTTGTCTATGTCAACCTTGTTCTGGTATTTCTCAAAAAGGGGATTTGGATATTTTGCAATCGCCATTGTTAGATACCTTCCCAATGTTTCCCGTCTAAACTTGTTTCTTGCATTTATGGTTTTATCAAATAATTCTATTGTCTTTGCGTTGGGATATTTTGCTAATGCCTGATAAAGTATTCTCCATTTAGTATAGTCATAGTATTTGTCCTTCCATCCTGCTTCAAATACTTTAATTAGGAGCGGATAAAAAGTAGTGTCTGGGAATTCTCTAACTGCCCAAATTGCATAGTATTGAGTTTTGTCCTCAGAAAAATAGCTTGTAATAATTTCTTTATCCTGTTGCCTTTTATACTTTGCCAATGCCAAAACTGAAACTGGAATTCTTTCGTTTAGAGCTATATCTCTTATTCTGTCGTAATACAAAGTGTCGCCATTAATTCCTTTAATTCTCCCTTCTTTGTAAGCAAGACGAATTCTTGGGTCGTAAAATAGTAAGCTGTCAGCTCTTGCAATGCTTGGATAAATGTTTATCCAATAGCTACTGTCTTTGATTGCCAGATAAAAGTAAAATGTCTGCAGAAAATAGTCGCCTGTCATTTGTTGTGAGCCGATACACCCTTGTTGTATAGAAACTAAGCTTGTGTCATAGAGATGCGATACTACAACAGGAATAATATCAACACTATCTTTTGAACAAAGAGATTGAAAAGCAGCACATTTAACAGTCGTATTCTTGCTTGCCGTCAAGTCTAAAAGCTCTTTTGATGTTGAAATTTCGGTCAATTGGTTTAGACTGTCATATTGCTTTGACTTAATGCCAGGATACCCAATATATAATCCGTCTAATCTGTCATATTTAGCAATGCTGTCAACAAGAGATTTTACTTCAGGCCTAATGGTCTGACCAAAAGTTAGTAGCGGAAAAAAACAGACAGCTAATATCTTTAAACTTACGGTCATTTTGATGGTTGTATTACGCTTGCAGGCAACGGGCAGGGCTTGCTGCTGTGCCTGGCATTCATATTTATCCAGACAAAACCTGAAGCCAAATAAAGTCGCTTATGATGAAATTAAGTACAAAAGCTTATAGTGTTACGTCAGCCGAAGCCAACATGATACCTATTCAAACGGTGACAATATATTCGTCACCCAGCATAGCAGCAAACCCCATGTTAGCAGCAGGCGATAATTTAGGCCAACTTGCCTACTAGTGGAGTCAAATAATCAGCAAGCGCAGACTCAATAAGTTCAGTAAAGTCCACAAATTCTTTATCCACCAATGCGTGATGTAAAGCTAATCTTAACTCTAATTTACAGGCCCAATGCTTTAGTTGTAAAGCATATGTATCCTTATGGCCATTCCCTAAATGCTGAATCACTCGTCCATGCAAGTTATTTCTGACACTGCCACAATATAGGAAATCTGAATCTGTCGATCTCCTACGATCAATTTTTGGACAAGACCTAACCTTCAATCCCCTGAAGCCATCAAGAGCATTGATAATCTGTGTATTGTCGGAATTGTCGAGGAGCTTGAAATAATAGATTGCAGGAAAATGCCTATTATTTTTTAGTCGTTCAAACTGTATTTCGGCTATTCCAAATTGAAAATTATCTATTTCAGAACAGTTGATTTCAACTGGTTCCTGCCATTCAAAATGAATGCCGGGCAAAGATTTGGCTTTTGAGATCAATGAATCTGCTTTCTTAACGATATTGTCTTTGAAATCTATCATGTAAATAGATGGGTTTACGCTTGCTGCTAACGTGGACGGCTTGGCGATGTGACGGCATTGAAAATCATCAGCCCTAACCGTTGCTAGATTTATAAATAAAAGTTGATTGCTCATTTTTTTTTGCTTGGCTTTATTCGTCGGCTGGGACTAAAGTCGATTAACGGCCAAAAGCCAAGAATATACTCGGCGCCCCGCCATATTGCCAAACCGCCTGTTGTGCGCCGTTATTTTGCCTGTCTTTGTAATTTGGCGACAGCAATTTCATACCTTTTCAAGTAGGATTTAGGAATCAAATCTCTTTCTATCTTGTCAATGCAAGTAATGAAATTCCTATAATCCTTTTGCGCCCAGGCTTTATCCGCGCCTTGAATACTTTGCAAATGAATAATTTGCCTTGTATATTGTCTCGATTGATGTTCAGAAAATTCATTAAGCTCCTTAAATATTTGTTTGTCGCCTAAGACGATAAGTTTTCCCTCGAATTTTAAAAATGAAATTAAATTGTCGATTGTCAATGTCGATTGAAATTGGAAACTGTCGTCCTTAAAAACTTCCTTTAGCGCAAGTGGTGTCAATTCGACTAATGATTTTGAGTCTTGTCCAACATGAGTATAAAATAGGTATTCAAGGCTTGCATATGCAATAGCAATAATTGCTGATTTTGTAGAATATTCAATAAAGTGTTGTTCTTTTTTCGTTACTGAAAAATTGTTGTCAGTCAGAAATTCCGTGAGTGGATATATAGATTGTTCAAAATTCATAAAGAGTCTGCGCTAATGGCGTACAACGGGCAGGGCTTGCTGCTGTGCTGGAATTTATATTCCTCAGCCCGGAACTGAAGCCCAATAGAATTACTAAAGTTGAAGTTAAGAACAAAAATTGATTAGAATTCCGTCAGCCTGAGCCGAAGATGATAGCGAACAAAAAGATGAGAATTTATTCGTCAGCCAGCATAGCAGCAAACCCAATGTTATATGCCGTTTTGGTTAGTCAATTTTTTCAAACGCATAAGTCCCACCGATGTTACTTGATGTAATATACTGGCAATAATATCTATGTTTTGTCCATGAGGTAATCCTGACTCTAATGTATTCAATATTGTCATTTGTTGGGGATTTGGAAGCATCTTTTAGCCGATAAATTAAATAGTCGTTATTAGTACTCCATTCAATTTTATACTCTTTCTTCGATCTTCCTGCAATTTCAGTTTGCTTGGTTCCTTCTCTAACTACTTTTGCGTCGTCGTTGCTATTTAAATATTTAAAAGTTCCTGTTTTAAAGGTCTCGGGTGCTTTGAACGCTCCTGCGGCTGGTATGTCGAACCAATTTGAATCTAAATTGTCATCATAATTGAGCTTTGTCAAAGTTGAGGATGTAATTGCGCCCAATGTGTCGACCATAAGTATCTTAGAAGGGCAAGTAATACCCTTCGCTTTATAAAAGTCTATAAAAACCGACTTATTTAAGTTTGGGTAGATAATCATGATAAGATTACCAGTTTTCTTATCATAGTAGTTAATTGTAACTCTTCCTAAAGGAGACGAAACTAAAAGTGTAAAACAGTCAAAGTTTTCAAATTTTTGGTCATCCTGCCTTTCTAAGATGTACCCCAATTTCTTGTATCCGTATTCAGGAGATATATACGATTGCAATTGTAGCTCTTCTAATTTTAAGGGGTCCAGGATTTGTTGTGCATTTTGATTACTTATCAATGCCGCTTTACCTTTATTGTAAACTGTCGTTGTATTAGCATAACCCAAACTTAAAGAGCTGATAAAGTATTTGTCAAAGCTCATTCTCTTTACTGAAAAATATAGCGTGTCGTTTTTTGATGTAACTATTTGAGAAATGGTTTCGACATTCTTAACTAAGTCAAATATTTTGTCGCCACCAGAACTGTCAATTGCTCTTTGAATAACTTGGCTGGCTGTAAGTGTTTTATCCGAATTCTGTCCGTAGGTGAGGCTTACAAAAAAAGAAATAATTGCAGTCAAAATAAGTCGTGTTCTCAATTGCATAGTGTCGGTCTTAAAATGGCATATAACGAAGACGGCTTGGCGATGTGGCGTTATTTGAAAATCGTCAGCCCGTAACTGCTGCTGAATAAAGTTACAAAAGATGATGATAAGAACTGCCGCTCGGCCTTATTCGTAGGCTGGAACTGAAGCCGATTAGCGAACAAAATGTTGAGACTATATTCGCCGCCCCGCCATATTGCCAAACCGCCTGTTGGCTGTAGCGCCATTCTCGTAGTCTGTCACTATTTTAGTATTTGTCGCCAAATCTTGCAAATGCTGTCAAAGTCAATTGCTGTGTTTGCAGGGCTTGTACTTGGTAAAGAAATGTATCTTATTCCTGTTTGTCTTGTAAAGTATTTGTCAAAAAGTGCTTCTGCTTTTGTACCATTGAACCCAATAACATTTAAGTTTTTATGTTTAGAAATAAAACTGTTTAAGTCGTTGGGTTCTTCGTCTTGAATTGCAGTGTCGAGACTTCCCTTTCGATTTGCTTTATGTGCAACATCCCAAGTTCCAATTTTTATTTCATGTAAAAGATTTTTTTTGCCAGGGTAATTTAATGGCAAGTCGTTGTTGGTAATTGTGGAAATGATTTTCCAAAACTTGTTCCTTGAATGTCCGTAGTACTCATTTAACTCTAATGATTTGTCACCTGGCATTGTACCCAAAATAAGAACGCAAGTGTCCAAATTTGATATTGGATCAAAAGATGTTTTTAAGTAAGTCGAAGCAATTGGTTTGGGCGAAACAGCTTTTGTTATTTTGGCTTGTGTCTTAATAGAAGGAACACTTTGAATTGGTTTCGATTGTCTGGAAAATAATTTTATTCTTAAAGGTGAAGTTGAACGGTCAATATCAAATAGTTCGGGATGGTCGTCAACCCTTGCTGTAATTTGACTTGGTTTAATTTCAGATTTGTCTACTTTTGTGTACCATTTATTTTTATTTAATCCATCTGCAATTTCCCTTGCAGTCATAGGTCGTCCGCTTTGTCGTAAAAGTTGTACTATCGCTTCGTGTAAAGTCATACAGTTTAAGTTAGTAGGATGTCACGGCATTACAGCCAACGTTGACGGCTTGCTGCAGGGCTGGATTTCGAGATCCGTTGGCCGGAACAAAAGCTCAATAGCGAACCGAAGTTGAAGTTAAGAATTTAAGTTAGGCCAGCGTTCCGTCAGCCGGAATAAAAGATGATAAGCGAACAGGACGTAGCGGGGCTTGGCGAAGGCCGGCTAATCGTTTTAAACTTCCCGCAGAGACCCGTTATAAAGATTCTCGCTTCAATTCACGGGCGAGGCCTACACGCTCCGGCTTTTGCCAAACCCATGTTGGCTGAAGTTTAAAACACGACGAAATCGGGTGGACAGAGAGCGCAAATGAGCAGGGCGAAATTCGACTTCTTCCTCCACAACGCTTACAACTCAGAATGTCGATACTTAATGCCCCAAACTTGCTTAGCATCTTGGATTATTTCATCATCTACGGCAACGTAATAGTACCGATATCCAATGCCAATCAACGACTGCCCAAGGCCAATGAAAATAATTTGAAAATTATAAGCTAGCTTACTAACCTTTTCTATTCCGGTGATGCGAACATCAAATTCACCATTATTAATTGCTCGTTTAAAATAGTTAACTAGCGTGGAGTCTGTTTGAATTAAACGAGCCCAATCAACTCTATCTGTACATGCTTGGGAAACTCTGATTATCGATCGACCGAAATGAATATTTATAAAAACCGAATCCTCAGATACAGCCGTAGCCGAATGCACTTGAGCAAATCCACAATTAGCCAACAAAAGAAAAAAAGATATAAATGTTACTATTTTAAACATAGTGCGTAATTGCAGCCAACGTAGCCGGCTTGGTGCTGGCCGCCTAATTTAATACCTTTTCCGGCCGAGCCCATTATAAATATCCGCACTTAGCTTATGGGCGAGGCCAGCACGATCCAGGCTAGCACCAAACCGCTTGTTATAGGCCGACGAAGCAGGCCGGCTTTTTGAAATATCCGAATTGCTAATAAAAATTCAATTGTAGCGATATGAAAAATCGATGCCATTAAAACGTTTCAATCCAAACGAAAGCCATATCCTTCCCATCCTTATCAGCTTCCATACGACTTGACAATACGAACCGTACAATCCTCCAACCGTTGGCCTATAACGGTGACGGCTTGCTGCTGTGCTGAGATTTATTGTTTGTCCAGTCTGGCACCGAAGTCCAATAGAATTACTGATGATAAAGATTAGGACAAAAGCTCAATAGAATTACGTAAGCCGGAACCGATGCTGATAGCCAGCAAAAAGCTCAAGATTTATTCGTCAGCCAGCATAGCAGCAAACCTCATGTTAGCTGCCGTTTATGATATATTAGCTCCCGTTTGCCTATCGATAACGAAATCTCGCCAACCGCCTGGCGGATCCCACTCACCACTTCCTATTATTCTATTTTTGGTAAAATCATTAATGATGACACCATCTATCGCAAGTCTATTGTTATGCCAACGAAGGGAAGTGCTCTTGTCAATACAATGTATCCCGCAGGCGTCTGCGATATAAAAAGTACCCGTATCATAATACAAGTGCCCAAAATAGCCCTCCATCCTCAATCTTAATGAATTTTTGTTCGTTGTCAGATTGAATAAATAAAAATATTCCTCGTGACCAACTGCAAGCAAATTATCGACGACCAAAGCACGCTTGAAAGGGCTACAATGAGCTTCATACTTTATTTCATACAAATTTGTAGACATATCGCCATTGATAATCAAATATGTTTGATTATTTAAGGTTAAGGACTCCGAACCAGAAATCAAGATTGATGGTAAGTTCAAGTCGTTCGGGAAAGTATCTGTAAAGTTGAAACTCATTTTCCTGATTGTGGTGTTTTGTAGCTCAAATGGCAGCTAACGGTGACGGCTTGGCGCTGGCCGGCAATCTAAGTGACTTTTCCGGCCGAGCCCATCATAAATATGCTCGCTTGGCTTATGGGCGAGGCCAGCAGACTCCAGGCTAGCGCCAAACCGCATGTTAGCTGTCTTTTTTCTACGTACTGAAACTATTCCTAGCATCCCGTTAAAACCTTCAAAGAGGCCAGCTCCACTAAAGCTACTAGAGCTGGGCTTGCCATGCTTGCACTAAAGTTGATTACAGAACAAAGTATGAGGTCACAAATGTCAACGGGTATGCACAAACTGATAACTATTTCCGATCAGGAGCTTCAAAACTAAAATCTAATTACAGCTAACGGGCAGGGGATTGCTGCTGTGCTGATATTCATTGTTCGTCCAGCCCAGAACTAAAGCCAAATAGAATTACTAATGATAACGTTAGGAACATAAGTTCAATTGAATTCAGTCTGTCAGAAACACTGCTAATAAGGAACAAAAAGACGGGGATTCATTCGTCAGCCAGCATAGCAGCAAACCCAATGTTACCTGCGATACGGTCAAATTTTGACAGATTTCCCTCTAATGAACAAAACTTTGTCTAAATTCTCTTTGTATTTAGTGTGCTCAACCTTGGGAATCTGCCGCAAAATACCAGTAAACCATTCTTTATATCTGTCCAGTATTGGCTGGTCGGTCGACTTGTAAACCCCCTTTTTTCGAAGGGTATCAACTACGATTTCCGAAAATCCATTCAATGTTGCAATTTCAAACGCCCTAAGTACATGCTGATCAACAATTGGCTCCGATGTATCCGACAAACTCTTGCCAAATTGTTTAAATATCAATGCATGCTTCGAACGATCTTTTTCAATTGAAAGGACACCATCAAGGATGTGAGCCATTTTGTTTAAATCTCCATTTTTCCAAAGGGTTGCGATTAATAGTTTCTCCAGTGTTGTTCCTTGGAAATTTAAAAGATTCAATTTATGATCATCATTGAAGATCTTCTCAGCTTTTAGCTCTTGAACTTCTTGGGCAGTAATTGTGAAAGTAAACTGAGGGTACTTGGTATAAAACGCTTTTACTTCATTACTCAAGCCTTCCCGAACTATTAAATTATCAAGTTGCGCAAAACTATTGTGATGCCTTAATTCTTGGAAAAGGCTTGTTAACGTTATGTAAGCTTCCTCTGATGTCATAAGTAGTATAGCAGGTAACGGGCAGGGCTTGCTGCTGGGCTGGAATTTATATCGCCCAGCCTGTACCTAAGCCAAATAAAGTTACTGATGATGAAAATAAGAACAAATGTTGATTAGAATTACCTCTGCAGACACCGCAGCTGATAGCCATCAAAAAGCCGAAGATCTATTAAACAGCCAGCATAGCAGCAAACCCTATGTTATACGCAGCTTCTTTAGGAAAGATCAATAAAAATATAGTTATACTTGTTACATATTGCTCTAAATGTCTCTCTTGCGATTAGGATTCCACTATCAATAGCTCTTTGATCTGTATATCCGGAAAACCGTATCCAATGATAATGTTCTGCCTTACCTGTTGAATATGACAACTTCTCGAAATCAATTTCCTCGCCTATGATTGAGTCGATAGTTGCGATTGTAGCTCGTCTCAAATCCTCTTCAATATTAGATTCACTTTCTGATTCCTCATCTAACTCTAGCAGTATTTCATCAATATAATTTCGATGAGATCGTCCAATTTCCCTGTCCAAATTCTGAACTTGTTGTTCAATCTCTCTCAAGGCAGGCAACGATGATTTAAATACATCAACCGTAACCATTGATCTATTATATCTTAGATCGGTTACAAGCCTTCGTAGCATGCCATTTATTGAGCCGTCTGGTCCAGCAACAAATTCGTAATGAAGAAGATTCATAAAGAAAGATTAAAGTTTAGGAATTTGAATTGCGTATAACGGGCAGGGCTTGCTGCTGTGCTGGCATTTATATTCGTCAGCCCGGACGGAAGCCTAATAGAATTACTAAAGTTGAAGTTAAACACAAAAGCTCAATAGAATTACGGAAGCTGGGACTGAAGTCGAATAGTGAACCAAAACATGAGAATTTATTCGTCAGCCAGCATAGCAGCAAACCCAATGTTGTATGCCGTTATTGAATTCCAACGGCTCCATATTTGGGAAACATTTCGGAGAAAATTTGTTGTAAATCGGCTGACGCAAGTAACTCGTCGTGATAAACACCCACCGAAGCTTCAAATTTCTGCCACAATACCTCTATGTCGACCAAATACAAGTGGTCTGACGCTTGAATAATCAATTGGCCGAGACATTTAGCTAATACAAAGTGATAAACCTTTCCGCTTCGTGTTTCAGAATATAGTCCAAATGAATGTAAAAGCGAATTTCGCAATTGGTATAATTCTTCTTCGAAAGCATTATCAATATACTTTGAAACGTATTTTCTATACCGTTCGCCAACTTCACTTGCAAGGTCTCGAAAAATGAATTTTGCAACCAGGTCAATACCTGCTAGTATCGCCATTGTTGCAGGGAACAAAGCTTCAAACTCAATTTTTTGGTTATTGTTTGGGTCATACCCAAAACATAGACTGGCGTCCCTTCTCAATAAATAGAGCGTCGAATGAAGGCCCGCTCGTTCCTCAAAATTGTTAGGATGTCTAACAAAAAGAGCAATTTTCTCACGCAGATCTATATTCATTTGAGGGTGTTGCTATTAATGGCATACAACGGCCAGGGCTTGGCGAAGGCCGGGCGAACATTTTTAACTGCCGGCCGAGGCCTATTATAAATATGTCTCTTTTATCGATAGGCCGAGGCCAGCACGCCCCGGCTTTTGCCAAACCCTTTGTTGGGCGCCGTGTCAATTGTTTTTATCTCTCTGGACTAACGTCGTTCGACTGGCAGGGGCGTTAAGCGAGACGGGAGCGAAAACCGATCGACGTTTACGTAAATCCCCGATTTACGAAGCGGCGGTCGGTGTGCCAGGATCGTTCCTTTCCTAAAACCCTGCAAGGCCGGTGAACTGTTTGAAACAGCCAAGGCTTTTTTCACGAAACTCAACCGTTGTTTTCCCTTGACTTCATCCTCCCAAAATCCGAACTTTAAATCTTCGTCGCTTCAGCGAA